>ENA-OYXO01000002-OYXO01000002.1-human-gut-metagenome-genome-assembly--contig:-NODE-2-length-229485-cov-18.804555_pt1 | contig 229485 bp, 177 predicted proteins | sample MGYA00244219_ERZ653425 | MGnify/ENA primary metagenome ERZ653425 (study PRJEB26926, sample SAMN06164965) | human gut metagenome | biome: ENVO:00009003; feature: ENVO:2100002; material: ENVO:00002003... | reverse complement strand
GAGAGGACGTTTAGACGCAAGAAGGACGCTGAAGAGCTTAGTTGCGGATTTGAGGTATATGAAAAAAGAATTATTGATTGGGGAGATGCCGAAAGTATTAAGATGGATTATCGTATTCGGTTGAGTAAAAAAGCCGAAGGGCGAGATAACTATCTAAATAAGCATAAATACGGGCTTTGGTTTTTGGGTAGTTCTTTAGGTGCGGATTATGGCGAATTTACTTGTAATAAATGCGGATCCACGTTTTATCATTCACCTTCTGAAATAACACTAGCCGGTAAGGTTGTGTACAAATGTTGTTGCGGGCACTGCACCAATAGTATAATAAACAGAGATTGGGGGGAAGAACCCTATTTTTAATTAATCTTGAGCCATGGACGTACAATTAAAAGGATCGATAAATACGGAAGAAGAAGCTAGATCATATATGAAGCTAGCTATTACAACCGAGTCGAAGAATAGGTTAAAGTACTATCTTGATTTATTAGGCTATCATCATATTGCCTATAAGGTCGAGAAAATTAAACTTATGGGTGATACTTTTTCGGAAGTATATGTATTGCCACATCATTATAAAGTTGCTAGGAATATGTGGAAACAGACGATTGAAGCAGTACTGGATGAAACTGAAATATTTACAGATTAATAATCGAATAGGATGAAGCAATGTCGAAAGAAAATTTGTCCGGTTTGTGGGCGTAAGCTTTGGTTACATAGTTTTTATAAATGTGCTTCCGGGTATAGTTCACATTGTAAGGAATGTGTAAGGGAAGAAAAGAGGCAGGAGTATGCTAGAAACCGTAAAGTTCCTGATGGTTGCTTTTTCCATGAGGCAAAAGGGCGGCTAGTGGAACATAAGGGATATAGTACTCGGATTTTGTGGACGGGGAATATGCTTAGTTTATTGAAACGGTACTATCCAACTACCCGGAATGAGGAATTAGCTGAATTAATAGGGGTATCTCCTAGGACAGTTACGCGTAAAGCTCGCGAATTGGGATTAGTTAAGGATCCCGACTGGTTGAAAGAAGTGTATAACTACAATCGAAGGGATGCGCAAGCAGCTAGTAAACGTAAGGGATATCCTGGATCTTTTCAACCAGGTTGTAGGACTGGTGAGAAATACTGGTTTAAGAAAAAAATGAATAGATAATTTAATAATGAGCGAAAAATCAATATCAATTTCTAAGGAGCAAGTTATTTGGCTTAGAGAAATGTACGAAACCTACCGGGCATTACTGGAAGGGACTCCCGATGATGGAAATGCGGCGGAGCTAAAGCAAGTGAAAAAGCATGTTCTTCCGCTTATTAAGGAATTAGAGAAGATTACTAAATGACGTATAACAAATTAAAAAGGAATCAAATGATAATAGCGTGGTTCTCATGTGGTGTAACATCCGCAGAATATAAGGAGTAGAAAGTATGAGAGAAAGTATTTTGCCTGAAAGTAAGGGGGAAGAGCCTGTAAAGGAGGATCGCCGATTAAGAAACCTAAAGTATCAAATGAGAAAGAAAGGTTATGTTATCAACGACAAAGACCGTGTATGCGTCCTTGCTGATGAAGATAGACGATCTCCATTACAAGAAAAGAGAATTAAGACATTTTCTTTTCACCTACAATATAAAATGCTTTAGTTAGTGGATATATCCCCAAAAAGATAGAAAAAAGTTTGTAACCGTGTAACTTTAGAAGTTATGATTAAAGTTAGTGACATTTATAGCAAAACGCATGATGGACTAGATATAATCTTAGATTATTATCCACAGGCCGAAGGATGCGTCGATAACAAAAAGAAATTTAAACGCCGCCCGGAAGAAGACGACGCTTCGGCATGTATCAAGAAATTCAAAGTAAATAACGACTATGAAGTCTATAAGGTAACGGACTTCGGGGATCAGTCTACAGCAATGTCCCCGGTTGATATTTGCATGTATGAAGAAGGTATCTCTTTTTCAGAAGCGATTTTTAAGCTGGCAAGTCGTTATAATGTGACTAACGAACTAAATAAGTCAGTCAATAAGCCGGATATCAGAAAGCGACCGGCTAAAGCTGACGAAAAGGAAGGATCCCGCTTCTTTGAACTTGAAAAAACATTCACGGCAGATCAACTTAAGATCATGGGCCCGCGCGTAAAGCAGGAACATATTGATCGGTTAAATTGGTACGTGGCAAAATCGATTTCTTATGTTAAGAATAGGGAAGTTACCACTAAATACACAACGCCTACCTATCCTATATTTATGCGTGAATGTATTGTACAGTCTAGTAATGATCCTGAAAAGGTTGTTAAGTTCTACAAGATATATGAACCGTTGAACCCGGATAAACAATGGCGTTTTAGTTATACCCCTGATGGGGTGAAGCCCAAAGAATTTATTAACGGTCTGGAAGAACTAAAGAAATTGTACCGGGAATATAATGCGAAAGAAGAAGCTTTATTTAAACAGGATCCCAAAAATGAGGATAAACCTTATAAAGAAAAAAAGCTGGAAGAAGCTTTCATTTGTTCAGGTGAACGTGATTCACTTTGTGTTGCTTCGCTTGGCTATTCTCCTTTGTGGTTTAATTCTGAAACCTACAAAGTAAGCCCGGAAGAGATTAAGGAAATATATAAGTATGTAGAGAAACTATATAATATACCGGATATCGATTCGACCGGTATAAGGAAGGCTACGGAATTAGCACTTAAGTATATGGATATCTTAACGGTCTGGCTACCTTCTTGGCTGACTACCTATAAAGATTGGCGCGGGAAACCACGAAAAGATTTCCGGGATTTCATGGAGTTAAGGCAAAAAAATGAAGATTTTAGGAACCTTCTTAAAATGGCTATGCCAGCCCGATTTTGGGAGATAACGCAAAACGAGAAAACCGGGAAGAAACAGTACGAAATAGATGCGGATTGCCTACATTATTTTTTGAAACTAAACGGATTTCATGCCTTAAGGGATGAAAATTCGGCTAATACTCAATATGTACGCGTAGTAGGACGGATCGTTTCGTCTATAAAGGGAAAGGATATAAGAACTTTCCTTCGCCAATTTGCGAGGGAACGTTATTTGGATCGGAATATTCGTAATTTGATCCTAAACTCGCCACGTATGAGCGATGGGGCATTGGAGAATCTGGACGAAATAACGCTGGACTTTACAAGTTATACCAGGAAGAGTCAGTATTTTTTCTTCCCTAATGCAGTATGGGAAGTTACAGGGGGTAAGATAGAAACCCAATTGGCGAACATGGGCATTACAGACCGCTATGTTTGGGAAGAAAATGTAATACCGCACAATGTTAAAGTATTGCCAGATATGTTTACGATAAAACGAAATAAGCTTTCAGATGGGACAGATGCTTGGGATATCGATATACACGAACATGCTAGTAATATTTTTCGATACTTAATTAATACGAGTAGAACACACTGGCGGAAAGAGCTTGAATATTCTCTGGATCACTTGGATAATGAGGAAGCGGATCGATATCGACTAGAACATATTTTTGATATTGCAGGGCCTAACCTGGAACCGGCAGAAATAGCGGAGCAAAAACAGAACTTGATAAATAAGATTTTTGCGATCGGCTATATTCTTCACCGGTATAAATCCCCTTCCCGTGCCTGGTCACCTTATGCGATGGATAATAAACTAGGAGAAGACGGGGACAGTAACGGAAGATCCGGAAAATCTTTTCTTTTTAAAACTTTCGATCACTTTATGAAGACTGTTAAGTTATCCGGCCGTAATCCTAAATTAATGGATAATCCCCACGTGTTCGATCAGATCACCCAACACACCGACTTTTTATTAATAGATGATTGCGATAGATATACTTCTACCGGTTTGTTTTACGACGTTATTTCGTCTGATATGACCGTAAACCCGAAGAACAATCAATCATTCAACATACCTTATAAGGATAGCCCGAAAATTGGATTTACAACAAACTTTGTGCCGGTGGATTTTGATCCATCAACAGAAGGAAGGTTGCTTTATATGGTATTTTCAGACTATTATCACCAACGTACACCGGATAATGACTATTTGGAAACAAGATCTATTCGGGATGATTTCGGTAAGAATTTGCTAACAGACTATAACGAGGAAGAATGGAACCAGGATATTAACTTCATGTTGCAATGTTGCAAGTTCTATCTTTCATTGATTGATGATTCAGTTAAGATACTGCCCCCAATGGATAACATCATGCGTCGAAAATATAAAGCTGATATGGGAGCCGGTTTTGAAGATTGGGCTAAAGGATACTTTGCCGAAGATGGGGATAAGGTTAATGTATTAGTTGATAGGCAATCCGCTTTTCAGGACTTTATAAACTTTTCTGGTATGCGTAAATGTACCATGCAGCGTTTTACGAAAGCTCTAAAAGGATTTGCGAATCTTACGCCTTATGTGAAATGTCTTAATCCAGAAGTTATGCGAAATAGTTCTGGACGTATCACCAGGAAGATAGACGGTAAATCCTGTGATATGATCTATATTCAGACTGTTAGCGCCACTGGAATTAATGATATGGAGATGGGGGAGAGTGAAGCAAACCGGACGCCTGCGCAGACAGTGATTGAAGGTTTTACCGATACAAAAACTGATTCTGGGAATGTGCCTTTCTAAATATAAACTAAAAAGCTACCAGGAATTTAGGGATTTGATGCAGGTGCCCGGATTCTATGAATTTGCTAAGCCGGTATACGACTTTTTGGAAGTGATGGAAGAAGGGACTATCTTCAATTTCGCTACAAAATGCCAGGACGAACAAAAACTGGAATGGTTTATTAAGATAGCATGTTTGTTTATATGGTGCGGGCATTTTGAGTATGAGTTTAACGATGATTTTACAAAGATAAGGCGTAAACGTCTTATGGAGATCGAAAAAAAATGGAAAGAAGAGTATTACGAAAGGTTACGAAACAGCTAACCATGTGACTACATTGCGTCCAGGACTGTAACGAAGGGTACAAAGTAAAGAGGTCAGATACGAAAGTGTCTGGCCTTTTTACTTGAAAAGCGCCCGGCGCCAGCCGCCCTGCCTTTCGGTTTCCCCTTACCCCTTCCCTTTTTACTACTAAAATTTTGTAACTCTGTATCCTATGTTTGAAAAAGAAGATAAGTAACTAATAATAAGAAAGATAATCGGTTTCAAATTTGGTTGCAAACTTGGTTACAAACTTGGTTACAAAAAAACAGTGTTTGTAACCTTGCATTTTGTGACGGTGGGAAATAGCCTGGTTACAAACTGTTTTTTCTCTTATTTTTTTGTATCATGGTTTTGTGACTAAATTAAAATATTGATATATAGTAAGTTAAGATAAGAAAGTTACAGGTTACAAAATTACAAAGATTTAGAGCGAAATTTGAAAAAACAGACGATTGAAGAGTATGTTTAACAAGCGGTAAATTTATCGCTTATTAAATAGTGTAAATATATTTATATTCTCCGTTATGGAATCAATGATTTAATTTATTGTATATATAATGCTGTTAATCAATATTTTATTTATATTTTTGTAGCAAAATTCAAATCATGGTAACAACGAAAATAACAATCGAGGCACATTTAGCGGAATATTGCTGGTCTAAATTTTCCGCAGATCCAGACGGGGCACCAGTGAAGTTTCCCGATAATTTGGATATCTATCATCTTATTTATGATTTGCTAGAAAAACGACCGATAAACAGTTCTAGGGATCAGGGTAATTTAGAAATTATATTGCCGGATCGTAGGGAAGGGGATCTGGCCGGTGGGAAATCCCCGGAACGTTTCAATTATCTAGGAATACGCAGTCAGAAAATACTTAATAAGAAAATAAAATTGATGATGCGTGCAGAACTTCACGATCTGATTGATGAAAATAAACACAAATTCGGGATCGATCAGATCCAGTCTGTACACTACTTTATGAAAAAATACTGCATTGAATCAATAACCGAAGAAGCATTGCAGAAGGATTACCAGCGATGGAGAGATAATATAAGACGTTCAAGTAAAAAACGTCCATACAAGAAAAAATAGAAGTTTTTTTCACCTACGAAGTGTATCTTAATGTCCTTTTTTTGCTGGAATTTTGCCGGAAAAATGCCGGAAAAATGCGGAGTAATTGAATATCAAATAGTTATATAGTATGAGAACAAAGAAAACACCTTATTCAGCAGCTAATTCGCTTCGACTGATACCGATAGGCAAAATAAATCGTTTTGCCCTAATTATGTCACGTGCTTTTGTTTCCTTCCAAAATGGAGATTATGAGATTCCAATCGTGCCAGGATCATTTACACCTGACATCCAACCGGAAGAAGCAGAAGGCGGCCTTATATATAATGTAGGGCATACGTTTAATGTTGCCCTGATCGATATAGCTAATGAACACTTGCTGGCTGCATTGAGCAAGCAAGAGTTAATCGCCATTTATACCAATGAAGCCGGTTGCGAAATTGTATCTGGAACACAACAAACACCCTTGGCGTTTACTTATGCAAAGGTAGCCGGGCAATATCAATGTAAACTAACCGGGATAATGTCACATTCAGAAGCCTTTTACAGTCCTTTCTAGCCCGCTTTTAAACGGTTTCTTTTGCAGAAAAAAGAAACCGTGGATAAAATTCAGCAGATTTTTAATGAGAAATGGGCGATCGAGGCAAAGGATTATCACCACCTTTTGTCACTTATCTTGCCTTCTATAAATAACGGTAACTTAGCAGCTATTGAACAGCATCTTTTGCAAAATAAGGTTACGGCTTATGCCGCTATGCCTTATGTGGCGGATCGATGGGAACTGGAAGACGCTTCGTTACCGGAAAATTCAGTCGTTATACTTACCTGTGATGGCGTTTTATATTCTTGGGAAACTTACCGTTTGGAACAATTTATTGCAAAAGCCCTAGCAAATCCAAAGATAGCCGGTATTGTCTTATTTGTAAACGGCCCTGGCGGAATGATTACCCGTGTGGATCTTTTGGAAAGAATGATCCGGGAATCTTCTAAACCAATTGCAGCATACATTACCGGTGTATGTGCTTCCGCGCATTTTTGGTTTGTGTCTGCATGTGGGCGGAAATTCGTTTCTTCCCCAATGGACGAAATAGGATCCTGCGGGATTATCTACACTTATCAAAGCTTTAAAAAGTATTATGAAGAGCTAGGCGTTGAGCTTAAGGATATTTATCCTGATAGTGCGGATCTGAAAAATAAAATGATTCGTGATATGGAAGAGAAACAGGATGATAGCCTTATTAAAGAGAAGCTTTCTTTTTATCACAATCTTTTTGCACAGGCAGTTGCCAGGAATCTGGGCATAAAATACGATCGAAACGATCCTCTTTTTCGTGGGCAAACCTATTTTGCTGATGTAGCCCTGGCAAATGGTTATGTAGATGCTTATGGTACGTTGGAAGATGCTATCGTATGGGTATTATCACAAGCGACACTAAAAAGGGCTAATGAGATAATTTAATATTCACTTTTTAATCAATTTGTTTTATGAAAAATCGTTTTTCACAATTCGTTCCGGCTGTAATGGCTATTCTGGGGATTAAGGACTGGAATAAGGACGCGGACAAAAAAAACGCTTTACTGGCAGAAGAGAAAGAAAAGCTTAAAAACATGGGCTTTAATGAAACTTTTCTCACTGGTTTTTGTGAAGCGTTAAGTAATGACTTCCCGGATGATAAACCGCAAGGAAGTACGGAAAATGGAACTGTTATCCCGGAAGATAGTGCTTCCAATGCAGTAATAAAAGGTTTGCTAGCTGATATTACAGCCAAATTAGCTACCGCGCAGGTAGAAATCGAAACTCTGGCTAAAGAAAAAGGAGAACTTTCTACGGAAGTAGCAGCTAAGAGAACAGAGATTACCGGTCTTAATCAAAAAATTAAAACGCTCTCTGATATGGCAGAACTGGACAAGGGAACCGGGGCACAAAACGGGACTATTATACCGGATGCTAAAAACATTGTTTTGAATTGGGATGATGATAAGCAGCTAGGCGGTATTACCGGTGAAATGTACGGTATGGATAGAGCTTATAATCAGCGTTTACGTGCTGAAATGCTTTATCGTAAGGGTATTGCAGTTCAGGTACCTACGGCTAGTTCTATCGATTATTCTAGGCTGAAAGAAGATTTAGGCGCTTTCTATCGTGTACCGTGGCAGGATCGTTTGCAATCTTTTTTGATGGTTTTGCCATCTATCGAGAGTATTTTCCCTTTGGAGAGTGGTTATCAAGATCTAGCAGTATTAACTAATATCTGGTTAGGTGAGTTTTCACAAGCAGATAATACCGCTAGTGACTTCGATAATGTCACTAAGGGCAATTATGAGTTTGACAATGAAACGCTGCGTATGTTTAGCGTTATGTTTGCTCATAAGTTCAAGGATTTAAAAGCGCTGGAAAAATCTTGGATCGGAAGCTACAACAAGGAAGGATCCCAGGTTATTAAGTGGTCTTTTATTGAATACATTCTCGCAGAGACAGCGAAGAAGCTGCATAACGAACGTGAACAGCGCCGTGTTAATGGTGTGCGTAAAGAACCGGATCTGAATAAGCCGGGCCGTGCTATGGGGGCCGCTGATGGTATCTATGAATTTCTGAATAAGAAAGTAGTAGGCCATATTGATATCAATAATGGTAAGCTGGTTTATCAGGTGAAGCCGTTTGAGCTTGGTACTTTGTCACCAGAGAATATCGGGGAAAAAGTTTATCAGGCTACATCAATGATACCAGCCGTTCTTCGCGATTCTGGTACATTAGCTTTGTATATGCCTTCTCACATGATTGTGTGGTACCACAAGTACAATGAACTGCATTATGCGCAGAATCAAGACTACAAGGCTAATATTATGTACGTGAAAGAATATCCGTCGGTGAAACTTATAGCAGTGCCGAACGCTGATAATCACCATCGTATTTTTTGGACGCTGGAAGGTAATATCCATACATTCGAAGATCAGCCGGGAGAAATGACGAAATTCAATATTGAGCAGCAAGACTGGACTTTGAAAGTATGGAGTAACTGGAAAGAATCTACCTGGGCTTATGCAGTAGGATTCAAATACACAAAGAAAGAAGACATGGACTATTCGCGTCAGATGATTTTCTGCAATGAATACGACCGTCCGGCATCTTATTTTATCGAAGCCGATAAGGATACGCAGCCGTCTGCAAAGTATCATACTTCTATTGTAACTGTTGCTAATACTAATCTATTGGCTATTACTGATATTGAAGATGCAGAGGTCGGGAAGATTGTTACGCTGAAATGTGGCAATACGAATAAGGGCGTTAAGATTGATAAGTCCGGTAATTTCTCCCTTATTTCGGAAGCTTGGAACCCTAAAAAGGGTGATATGATCCGTTTAATGAAACGTGATGACGGGAAATTTATTGAGATAGGCCGCGAGACTGGCGCCGCCGATGCTTTGCAGTTTGCCCCAGATGAAACAACGCCTTCTTTACAGGGTGGATCTGTTTTCGTAACAGGTGAAAATACGAAAGCTACGGCAATCACCAACTTTACAGATGCAATCGCCGGAAAAACTTACACGATCCACGGAAGTGGTAAAGAAAATGCTAGTACAATTGCAACCGGCGGAAGTTTTGTTTTAACGTCCGCCCTAACGTTAAGTACCGGTAAGTTTATCAAGCTGGTTAAAACTGACGATGGCAAGTTCTACGAAGTTGCACGCGGCTAATTATTGGTGGGGGAATATTTTCCCCTACCTATTATTAATCTCAAAAAAATAGCTATATGAAAACTTACATTAAAACATCTGTACCCAGACCGGCAGGAAGTCCGGGTAAGGGAATAACGCCTAAAGATGTTCTTACGTTGATCGACGTTGAAGACATTGTTTCTTTTCCGCCGCGTGATGGTGCCGGTGTCGTCCTGGTTGGTGATATTGTAGTAAAACCGTCGGCGTACTCTGTGGATCTTTATATTACGCCTGGTACGGTTGAACTGGCTTCTAACGGTGAAGGTGAAACCGATGCGAAAGGTTTTACGCCTTCGGTTAAAGGGAAGCATCCAGGGAATAAAAGAGAAGTGCGCGAATTTAAGACGAACTGGCTAGGTCGTCATTGTATTGCTATTTTGCAGTATTGTAACGGGGAACCAGCAGATATTATCGGATCACCATGTAACCCGATTGAAATGTCTGTGAACTATACAGGCAATAAAGATGCAAATTCTTCTGAATTTACTTTTACGCAAATTAGCAAGGGGGACGATATCGGAATTTATGAAGGCACGATCCCGCACGAAGAACCCCTGGCAGTAGTTCCGGCGGCTGCAACGGAAATAACCTTCAAAGGTACAGGGCAATATCAGCTAAGTGCCGGAGCTGCGAAAATAGCAACTGTTACAGGTGCTCAACATGGCGACGTCTTAACGTTGATTGGTATTACGGCTGGTGTTGCACCAACAGTAGAAACCGGCGCTTCGTCTGTCTTTTTATTGCAAGCTGGTAAGGTGTTCACCGCGTCACCTGGAAGCCAGATCACATTTAAGGCTTTTGATACCGGAGGTGGGGCAATGAAATTTGTTGAGCAATCAAGATACGAGGCTTAATTTTTTTACTTGTAACTACTTGTAAGCCCTGGGCAGTGATGTTCGGGGCTTTTTTAGTCCTTTGCCTGGCAATTGCCTTTTTTAATCTTTGTGTCTCACTTAATAAATTAATCAAATGAAAGAACAAATTATTTCCTATTTACAAGGGCCTAGAAACTTCGCGGAAGGTGTGGCGCTTTATGAAATATTCGGAGTAAATCGCATGTTGAAAGCTAAATTTCGGCAGATTGGAGAATGTGAAATGACTAAAGGAGCGCTTTTCGAAGAATTACGTAAGCTGGCCGGATTATCTGAAATGGATTTTTCTTCAATGCGCAGAACTGCATACAAGAAGCCGGAACCGATACCAGAAACCGTTAAATCTGTTTTGCCTAAAACGTATGTAGATGATTCACTTATCGCATTGGCTGACCGCTTCGGTGTTACTGTTGATGAACTTGTTAGCGATGAATTTATCGAGAAAGTGTTATCAGCAGACGAAAACCAAGATAAAGTAGACGAACTGGAAGAGGAACTAGAGGAAGCAAAATCAAAGTATTGTGAAGTCCCTGAAACTGTACGTAAAACAATTCGTTTCCGGGAAGAATTTCCCTTCTTAAATGAAAAGGATTGTCCGAATGAGTTTAAAATATTGGTATCAGATATGTTTTCAGCTTATGACCTGTACCGGGAAAGTCATGAGATGTTAGCCAATACACCGGATGATGTTGCAAGTGAGGAAACGTTCAGATGGGCTAAGACAGCAGTAGAAAATTATCTGGATAACCGGGAAATGTGGGAAGAACTGGAATATTACCGGGAAAATCATAAGATATTAGGGAAAGCAAAAATTATGCAGGAACTCGCTGAAAGAAATGAAATTTCAGCTTTGCCGGATCTGGATCTCGTGAAGCAACTGAATAATGCAAAGTCGAATATATCCAAAGGTAAGAATGACCTTGAAAAATCCGACAACGAAGAAAAAAAAGCAAAGGCCCAAGCGAAAATCGAAAAATGGACTAACAAAAAAGATATCCTGGAAAAAGAAATCGAAGCTAGAAAAAAAAACTAGGTTTCCATCTTTGCAAACTGGAAATAAAGCGGGCTACATGGCGAGCTATGAAAACCCGCTTTTCTCACCCGTGCGATCGATCCGAAGTCGGGATCCAGAGTCAGAAAGTAGGTGCTGAAATTCAGTCTGATTATGAACGTCTTAATATTTTAAATAATGAATAACTTACCGGTAGACTCTTTCTTTTTCGATATAGAGCAAAGGGAAGATATACAGCGAATGGCAGCGTTAGGATACAGCCCTAAAGAGATAGCAATTTATCTAGGCGTAGATGTTGATTCTTTTGTAAAGGATGCTTATATAGAGGGTACAACAATTAACGGAATAATCCGGCAGGGAATATTAGTTTCTAGGGCTAACCCGGAAATGAAACTGCATGAACAGGCCGAAGGGGGGAATATAATTGCTATTCAACAACTGGAGAAGGTGAATAGGAGACGAACATTTGAAATAATTGTAGAGCAAATCGATGAAGATGAATGTAACTAAGCCGACACGGCTAGATCTTGAAAATATAGATATTAACCAGATCACACAGATTTTATCTACTGGTGATTTAGATACCTTACCGCCAGAGGAACGCGCCTACTACGAGCTTATGGAAATGGTTAGAGGGCTAAGGGCTAGAATGAGGTATAACGGTAAGGTAATAACAAAAGCTGGTATTATCAAGTTACTTAAGTCAGAAATTTACGGTTTGTCTGACTGGATGGCCCGACAGGTTTATTCTGATTCTATAAATTTCTTCTACGCACAAGAAAATATAAGGCCGGAAGCATTTGCGAACCTATACGCCGAGAAGCTGGAAAAGTGGGCAGATTCTATGTTTCTGATGGGGAAAGGTGAAGAAGCTTCGCGTATTCTGGAACGTGCCGCTAAATTAAGGTTACGCTTTGCTTCGACTGAAACAGAAATCCCGGAAGAACTTCTAAATAAAAAACAGATAGTCATTTATACGACAAAACGATCTGATCTAGGTGTACCGGAAACGGATCGAAAAGAGCTGGAAGAGTTTATCGATGAAATTCCAGATATACCAATGATTGTACGGGATAGGCTAAAAGAAGATGCACAGATAAAGAAATTTAATCTTAAAAAACGAATGATCGAAGATGCCGAAGAGTTCAGAGAAGACGATACAGAGGATTAATACCGATGATGTTGAAGTAAGATATTCACATATTATAAAGGTACTGACGGACTGGATAGATACTACTAATCTAATCACAAGTGCCGGTCGTGGAATGGCTAAAAGTACTGTTATACAGGCCAGACGCTCTGCCGATTGTGTTTATGATATGCCAGGTGCGGCGCTTGCTTTTGCAGCTAATACCTACACGAATTTAACAGATAATATAATGCCAGCGGTAAAAACAGGCTGGGAGTTAATGGGGCTTTATGAAGGTGTACACTACATTTCTAACAAACGCCCGCCTGAATCTTGGCGAAAAAGGTGCAGTATAATAGTAGATGATTATAAAAATACTATTTCATTTTGGAATGGATCTATAATTTTTCTAGGATCCCTAGATCATCCGTCTTTGTTGGCTGGTAAGTCAGTAGTTCATTTATTCTTTGACGAAGCTAAATACGATCAAGATAAGAAGGTTAATAGAGCTATGCCGATTTTGCGTGGTGATGCCATTCGTTACGGGCATAGTCATTACTTTTTAGGGGTAACCATTACTACGGACATGCCGGATGTTTTGGAGGGAGAATATGACTGGTATTTTCGTTATGTAAAGCTGATGAAGCCAGAACGTATTCTAAAAATAGTCCAAGCGGCAGGGGAACTAAATGAACTGCGTATTAAGCTAGTACGGGAAGAAAATAAAGAATCTCCTTCTCCTGATAAACTAAGACGGATTAAAAAAAAGATAATCTATTATGAAGCTGCCTTACTTAAGATGCGGAAGGGGGAAAGTTATTTTATTAATGCTTCTAGCTTTACGAACATTGATATTCTAACAATTGGGTATATAAAGCAGCTTTTTAACGGAACACTTGAATTACACGAATTTAAAAAATCGGTGGTAGGTATGCGCCCTGGGCTTCGCCGAGATATCCGTTTTTATGTGGCTTTTTCTGAAAAGCATAAATATACAGATGGTGTGTATCATGGGGAACCGGCAGTAAATTCTAGGGATCTGCGCTTTTTACACCATGATAACCCGATAGATGCAGGCGTCGATTTTGGTAATCAACTATCCCTAATCATAGGGCAGGAAGACGGTGCATATTACCGATTACATAAGAATTTTTTTGAGTTACCGCCTAATTGGTTTAGAGAATTGGCAGATCAATTCTTAGGCTTTTTCCTGAATCACGAGGAAAAGGAATTAAACTTGTATTATGATCGTGCCGGAAATAATTTTGAAAAGCAGAAAGAAGACTATGCGCGAAAATTGAAAGAAGCTATCGAGATAGACGGGGAAGGCAACCGGACAGGATGGATCGTTAATCTTATGAGTCGCAAACAAGCTAATATCCGGCAAGATGAAGAATACGACTTTATGTTGGAGCTAATGAAGGGGGAAAACAGAGCATTACCAATTCTTTTAATTGATGCAGTTAATTGCAAAGAAGCCGTGTCTAGTATTGAGAAGGCACCAGCCGGGATCCGATACAAGGGGCAGCAAAAGATAGTTTATAAGATTAAGAAGTCGGAGAAACTGGCACCTAAGAAATTGCCTATGCTTTCTACGAACTTCTCTGATGCTTTTAAATACTTAATGATGCGTAAGCTCTGGCGGCGGGCTATTAGGGGCAAAGGCAAGGCTAGTAATGCCAGCCCTTACGTGCCGGGATTCGATGACATGGAAGGGTGATGAAGGCAATTGCCCCAATAGGCCGACCTTATACCGGGGTCGGCTTTTTTTGTCGCCAAAGTTGCGAAATGTTAATAATATTAACGTAATTAATCATATTTCACATTTCAAAAAACGAGGCAATCGCCTTTCGACTTCTGAGCGGCTCGGTCTTCGGTGTGTGACTAAAAAAAAGAATACGTACCCGTTTATGCTTATTCTCTTGTTTTTCAGTGCTTTGTAGTGAGGATGAGCAAAATTTACCCTTCAAATACAGTGTTTTTCTGTTTTTTGAGACAAAAACAGGTTCAAAAACGGGAAATTCTGCACTTTTTAGATTTCACATAGATGTTATTCATGTATATTATGATTAAAAATAAAAAATATATCTCTTAAAAACTTCCACATTTGGGAATTTTTTGTATCTTTGTATCAAACAAAAAGAAGTTATGAAAATAATCGATTCTGAAAAGCTGGAAGAGTTCATAAAAAAACATGCGGATGCTAGTAACGCTATCGAAAAATGGGTAGAAAAAATAGAGGCCGCAGACTGGAAAAATCACAATGAACTGAAAAATGATTTTCTTTCAGCCGATTATGTGGGAAATAACCGGTATGTGTTCAATATCCGAGGAAATAATTATCGAATAGTTGCGATCGTTGTTTTCTTTGCTGGTAGAATGACTATTCGCTTTATTGGTACCCACAAAGAATATGATAGGATCGACGCTAAGAATTATTAAAAAGGAGGGCATTATGAAAATTAGTAGTGATTCCCAATACAGGGAATATAAAAAGGAAATGGAAGTTTTGATCCAGAAGGGAACAAAGCTTGGTGATATGGAATTGCTTTCAGAAGCAGACAAAGAAGAATTTGTACGCCTTACTGATGCGATTTATGAATGGGAGGCCGCTTATCATCCTTTGCCTGGTAAGGTATCGACAGTAATAACGGACGCTATCAAACAACGTATGAGCATAGGCAATATAAAACAGAAGGATGCCGCTAAAAAACTGGGTGTCTCTGAATCTCGTGTAAGTGAACTTTTATCCGGTAGGCGATCGCTTAATTTAAACATGGTGAAACGTTTACGCGATAATTTTGGAATATCGGCTGATTTTATTCTGGATAATATGTAAAAAGTGAAATAATAATAAGACGAGAAAGCTTTATCTAATCGGATAAAGCTTTTTTATTTGTGGCTTTTTCTCTACATTTACCAGCTAATCATAATATAATGCAGTATGAACACACTAAAGCCGAATTTTGCCACAAAAGAAGATAACGGCGTGAATCTTTTGCGTAAATCTTCAAAGATATTTTTAATAGTCTCGCAAATAGCCGGAATTATAGGGGCTTTTGCCGGGATAATGGATTTTGATAGTTTAGGAATACCGGTTATTGCAATAGCCATTTTAATCTTTGTTGCAGGGTATTTAGTACGTGGTTTTGCTTTATGTATTGCTACGATTGCGGAAAATTCCGAAAAACATAAAGAGTAGCCAGTTAATCAGAATATATCTATTTATTTATAGGGTGCATCGGGAACGGTGTGCCCTTTCTTTTGTCCTTTACCTACACATCTTAAAAGCTCATATTTGCCTAAAAATAGAGCAATATGAATGAAATATTAATTACTACAGTAATCAGTTCTATTTGTACTGGTGGTATTACTTGGCTTTTTACTCTAAAATATACTAGGAAACAGGCCGAAGCTGATGCGATGCTATCCGTGCAAAACGTATATCAGCAGATAATTGAAGATCTTAAAACGGATCGGGTGGAGTTGAAAGAAAATATCAAGGAACTGGCGCTAAAGGTGAGTGAGAACGAACGAGAAATTAAAGCAATGAAGCCGAATCTTTGCGGGCGGAAGGCATGTACACAAAGAATACCAATCAATTAATTATATGAAAAAATATGCTTTGTATATTGTACTATCGGGAGTCTTCCTTGCTAGTTGTAGCCGCGCAACGATCGATCACCGGAAAACAAATGAAACGGTATTGTCAGACAGCGTTAAAGCTCGCACAGATACGCGAGAGGAACAAGATAAGCAGCAGGGACATAGTACAGAACGTAATACTAGAACTGACGAGGAAAACCGCGTCGTTATTAAATTTGATACGGAAAAGCCAGTTACGAAAGAAACAGGTTTACCACCAATCAAAGAAATCTCTTTTACCGGTTCCACCACTAATCAAGAAAAAGAACTTTATACGGAGATCGACACGGAGAAAAATATAAAATCAGTAATAAACGATTCAACAGCAGTAAATCGTAAGACTGATAAGAAAGAAGATATTAAGACGAGCAAAGAAATTAAGCCTTCGACTAGTTTATGGAAGGCTTTGTTATATATCTGCCTTATTGTTTTCTCCTATTATTTATTTGATGTATTGCGGGCACACTGGCCGAAAATAAAACAGTTATGGCGAAGGGTATTCAAACTATAAACCTATATACCGCTATCGAGCAGATGAAGCAAATTTCCGCAGATGGTGACACTTTTTCTATAACATTTAGAAAATACGATCGTCAGCGGAGATCTGGCGGGGATTCGGTTAGGTTGAAATGTGCTAGATTACGGCCTAAAACATCGGATGCAGAGATCGAAAATTCTAGCTATAAATTATTTCTAACTGATACAGAAACAGGCAAACCGCTAAATTGTTGGCAAATACTTGTTACAGAGTTCAACGGGATCAAAATTTACGTTTAATATGGAAATCAGAAGAACAGGCAATTTCGGATTTATAGATACAGGGGAAGGACAATTAATTTCCTTTGCCATGGGGAAAGGCTGGGCGCCTTCTTCTATTAATTTTAGCAGGCCGGATAGTTGGCAGACTAAGAAAATAAGAGTTAATGGAATTGATATCGTGCCGATGGGCGCTAATAACGACTTACCAGGAGACGTACAGCGTTTACTAGATAATTTCTACGGTGGGGAAGGTATCATGGGGAAAATACAGGGCCTACAATGGGGAGAAGGCCCGCGTTTTTTTGAAGATGCCATCGACGAAGGAAATAATAAGTTTTATCGGAAATGGATACTAGATGATAAGATCCAGGAAGATTTAGAGCGCTGGGATCATCGCGAGTTTATGTTACGATCCTTAGTTGATCTTATCCACATGCAGGGGTTTTGGACTAAGTTTATTAGAAACCGGGGGCCGCGTATTGGTGCAGCAGGTAAATTTCTAAAGTTGGAACATATACCTTATAAAAAATGCCGTTTTGAATATCCAGACGATAACCACGACTTTCCGCAAAATGTATATGTAGGTGATTGGCCGTTTCCGGATCCTACTAAATTGGCTAAATATCCGGTTTTTAACCCGGCAGATCCTTTTAAACATCCGATATCAGTTGGCTATTTCAATATTTATTCTTTTTGTAAAGATTTCGTAAGCACACCTCGTTTTCTTGGCGCTTTCCCATGGCTAGAGCTGGCCGGTACGATTGCGCCATTACTGGCCGCTTATAATGCTAATTCGTCGGCCTTAAGCTTGCACATTGAGAGCCCGCAGGGATATTGGGATGCAGCGGAAGAACGAATAAAAGACATTTGCAAGCGTAAAGGTATTGCTTATTCCGCTAAAATGCTGGAAGACTTTAAAGATGAAGCAATGGAAAAGTATGCGGCAGGTGTTACCGGACGCCAGAATGTCGGTAAATATATGCACACTACTAAATTTTGGAACGCGGAAGCCAATAACTTTGAAGGATGGACGATCACGCCTATCGATAAAAAGATAAAAGAGTATATCGAGAGCCAGATAAAAATAGCTAATAAGGCGGATGCTGCGGCGACTTCTGGTTTTGGGCTGGATCCAGTTTTATCAAACCTTATCATGGAAAATAAGTTATCCAGCGGATCCGAGAAGCTTTATTCTATAAAGGTTTATAATGCCAGTGAAACAGCTATACCGGATATGATACTTTGTAAACCGTTGATGCACTATATACGTGCGAATTTTCCGGGAAGTAAGACGCAAATAGGGCTTTATCGAAGTATTGTCAATGCGGAAGAGAACATTTCACCAAGTAGCAGAGTAAAAGAAAATGCGTAAACTTTTTGCGTCAGACATACCCAAAGAACCGGAATTACCTTTGCATGTCGATTCAGGGCCGGAAGAAACTACGGAAGCAGCAGAACAGCCAGGGAAACATGTACAATGTAAAAGGATGAAAGGGCGGCATTTCGATAAACGTGTAAAAAGTGAACTTGCACTAGAAAAGGAATTACCCTGGCATTTTGAACCGGGATGTTCCTATCACTGTATCAGCTTTGGGGATGTGGATAGCTTAACTTATTTACGTGCCATAGTCAAACAGCAGAAGATCGAATATTGCCTAATATCTACCTGGTGTATGGCTATTACTGATGCAAAGGAAATTGAAAACTGGATTGAAAAAGGATATATCGGACGAATTGATTTTTATGTGGGTGAAATTTTCCAGGGAAGTTATTCCGGTGTTTATTCCTATCTAAAGGATGTAGCAAAAAGGAATAATGGGCGGATCTGCATATTTAAGAATCATAGTAAAGTAATGGCCGGTTTTGGGGAACATTTCGATTTTGTTATCGAAAGTTCTGCAAATATCAACACAAATCCCAGGTGTGAACAGGCTACAATAACGATCGATACCGGACTATCCTGTTTTTATAAAGACTTTTTCGATGAAGTGAATAGCTTTAACGGAGACTTTGAAGGGTGGAATAAGTATGAATTTAACCAGAATAAGAAGTGATGAAAACAATCTTTGATAAAAATAACAATGGTACGTCGGAGCTAGTCGAAGCGCTAGGAATGATTGACGCTGCAACCGATTTCTCTAAGTGGAAACCTTACATACCATTAAGTGTAAGGCGCTTAACAGCTATCATAGGGCCGGAAGTTTACGACAAAGTGGTAGAATTTTATCACTCTACGGAGCCAGATTCAAAAACAGAAGAAAAGTATAATACTCTTCTTTTGTTGATGCAGCAGTCCGTAGCTTTATTTACATGGATCAAGATTATCCCCACACTAGACGCCCAACACGGGAACACAGGCCGGCAAAAGCGGTTAGGTGAACATGAAAAGGGACTTACTGCCATACAGGAATATAAAGACGAAACAAATATCCTTAATCTGGCTTATGAATCGGTAGACGCTTTGATCGCTTATTTAGATAAAGAGAACTTCGATTTCTGGTTGAAGTCAGAGAAGAAAAGAGCTATAAATCAGCTCTTAATAAGAAGCAAAGAAAAATTCGATATTTATTATACAATCGGGAGCCATCGTCTTTTTTTAACTCTTATACCGATTATCCGGGAAATGCAAGATCGCTATATTGTCCCGATAATTACGCGGAAGCGGTACGAACAGTTACTTTCAGGGAATGAACTAGGCGAAGACTTTAACGATGCAGTATGCAGACCTTTGGCCCTTCTAACGATGCAGAAGGCAGTTGAACGTTTGCCTGTTGAAGTTCTTCCAGATGGGGTAGTTCAGGTACAACAGGCCGGAACCGTTAAAGAAAAGATTAAGGCCGAAGCCGAAGCCAGGAAAGCAGTGTCTAAAAGTCTGGGAGACGATGCGGGAAAAGATCTTATAGCGTTACAAGACTTTATCGCTACTATTGAAGCCGAACCGGATGAACCGGATTTGTATTTACCTAAAGCAACTATACAATCTAAAGGTATAACGTTTTAGTATGCAAGAGTTTACGTATAATAATAAAACTAGGATGATCCCGGAAGATCTGGAAGAACTTTCGCCAGAACAATATTATCGATATTTGGAACTTGTAATAATGATGAATACCGATAACATTTCACCTTTTGAAATGAAATGCAAGCTTATTTCTTTACTCTTAAATATGAAGTGTAACTTTGTAATGTGCAGAGAGTCAATCGTTAATGAAATAAATGCCCAACTGGGCAAAATGAACTGTTTTTTTTATATAAAAGAGGAAGGGGATAAAGTAATTTACGATCCACATATTAAGACGGGACGTAATTTATTACCATCATATAAAGGCTGGATAGGGCCAGAAGATATGCTTAATGATATTACATACGGGCAATTTGTACAATGCCTAAACCTGGTTAGGGCAATGGAAGTAACCAGAAGGGATAAGGATAACGAGCAAGCAGATTATTTAATGTCTGAATTTGGTAGGATACTTTATAAGAACGAAGATCCCAAAGCAGGGGAAATACCGCCGCTGGTATGCTTTCACTCTTATATCTTCTTTTGTGCAGTATGGGAGTTGATTTGCACCGTTCCCATTCCGATAAATGGCGAGGAAATCAACTTTTCTATTTTATTTCAGGAACAAGGGGAAAAAAGGATTGATGATAAAACGGGGTGGATAGGGATCTCCTTTGAAATTGCATCTTCTGGCGTTTTTGGCAATGTGAAACAGATTAATGAAACTCCCTTTTGGGACATTTTACTATATCTGTATAAATGTCGTTTTGAATCTTTACACAATAAAAAATAGTATATAATGAAAACAAGTGATGCAGCAAAACAGGCCATAGGAACTTTTGAAGGCTTGAAATTGAAAGCGTATCGGTGCCCTAGCGGAGTCCTAACAATTGGGTACGGTCACACTAAAGGAGTATATGAAGGTATGCAAATAACCAAAGAGCAGGCACTAACCTTTCTTGCTTTGGATTTAGCGGATGTTGAAAGGAATCTTAATACCCGCTTCCCCTCAATCAGTCAAAACAAATTTGATGCGATGATAAGTCTTTCATTTAACATCGGGATCCAGGCATTTAATACATCCACTTTGTATCGTAAAGCAAAAGCGAATCTAAATGATCCGAGTATTCGGATAGAGTTTATGAAATGGGTACACAGCAAAGGAAAGGTACTTCCTGGACTGGTAGAGCGTAGAACGTGGGAAGCAAACCTTTATTTTTCTTAGCCATGGTAGATTTACAAGAGTATGAAAATTATTGGAACGGGATTCGGAATCGGATCCCGGAAATAAAAAAAGTAATTCCGGCTACTTTTGAACCGGATATGGGGAATGTAGTACAGGGACTTAAGCCGGAAGAACTTCCAGTACTGTTTTTCATTATTCCTAATGCACAAGGGAAAAGTAAAGACATCGATAATATATCGGAAGCGAATCTTTGTGTTATTCTGATAATGGATAAGACGGATCCGCAAAGGAAGAAAGCTTATCAGGTGCAAAAGGAAACACAACCTATCGCAGAAAAGATAAAAAAACGTATCCTGGAAGATAAAGCCATAGGGTGCCATCTATTTAAAAATCTGGATTTATCCAGTTTATCGACAATTCCAGAAGCTAGTTTTTATTCGATTTTTGCAGGGTGGAGCATAGCTTTTCAATTTGATACGGAATGAATGAGGAAGATCTAATTAAACAGGAATTTATACGGGAAAATATCGAGAGAGACTTCCGGGCTATTTTTGAAGCACAACGTTTGATCGCTTTAGAAAGGATATATAGTCGTGCCAGCTATTCCCAAACAGGGCAAAACCTATCACAAAGAAGATCTGGCGAATTATTGAGGGCTTTACAGAATCCACGTTATAGTATGGAGCTTTCCGGCACTGGTGTTATTGCAACTTCTAATATTCCGCTTTATATTCGTTTCCTGGATATGAAAGAACACGGGAACTATGCCATCTATAACCGGCAAATATGGGGTATCCTTTATAACAACACTCTTATGAATATACGTGACGGGTACGGGAAAGAAGTACGCGACCGTATTTTTGCCCAACTACAAGGGGCTTTCCCATAGTATTTTAAAGGCCAAATGGCCTTTTTTTGTGTCCTTTATCTTCGTAATTTGGCTGTTTACCTTTGCTTTAAAATATAAGATCATGGGAAAATTACAACCGGATTATATCACCTGGACGCTATCGCTTAACGCTGGGGGCTTACAAAAGGAAATCCTAAGAATAAAGAATAATAGTAAGGATCTTAAGGATGAAAATAAACTCCTTAAAGAGTCCATGAAGGAACTTACTTTACAAGGGAAATACCAAGGTAAGGAATACCAGCAGCTAGAAGCAAAACTTAAGGCGAATAATCGTGCTATCGGGGAAAACAACGAAAAAATAAAGCAGTGTGAAAGCCGCTTAAGCAATGTAAATAAGTCGTATGCACAATTATCGAAACAGGCGAAGAAATTGCAGTCTGATTTAGATAATACGGTGAAAGCACTGCAACCGGAAGAATATGCCCGGCTAGAAACTGAACTGGCGAAAACAAAAGCTGCAATGGAGCAGCTTAAGCCCAGAACGGAAGCCGTGAAAGAATCTTTCTTTAGCCTTAGTAAAATGAAAGCTACCGTAGTCGGTTTCTTCGTGGGAATAGGCGCTAGTATTAGTTCATTTTTTACTAACGCTATTTCAAATGCGAAAGAATGGGTGAAAGAAGGAACGAAACTGGCGGCTAATGCTGACGGGGTAAGACATGCTTTTGAGAAGTTGAACCGACCAGGGCTTTTGGATGATTTAAGGGAAGCGACGAAAAACACTGTTAATGATCTGGAATTAATGAAGGCGGCAGTACAGGCAAAGGATTTTCGGATCCCGCTTGAAGATCTGGGGAAATACTTGCAGTTCGCGCAAATGAAAGCACAACAGACCGGGCAATCGGTTGAATATATGACTAATTCGATTGTTACAGGTTTAGGCCGTAAGTCGCTTCTTATATTGGATAATCTGGGCTTATCAGCCGCCGAAATAAATGAAGAAATTGCGATAACGGGGGATCTGATGAAAGCAGTTGCAAATATTGTAGATCGGCAGTTATCCAAAGCCGGTGAAAACTATGTTTCAGCAGCCGATAAAGCCGCACAAAAAACGGCAGAACTGCAAAATCGACAAATGGAGATAGGGCGTCTTCTTCTTCCTCTAAAATCTGCATGGGGGAACTTATTTCATACGGTTAAGATCGGTTTTGCGGATGCGACAGTGTGGATACTAGAACACAAGGACAGTATTATAACGGTCGTGTCAGTAGTAACCGGGCTTATCGTTGTCTATAAATCCGTCACATTGCTTCAAAAAACTTGGAATGGGCTCTTAATGGTGGGCAAAGCTATTAATCTGGCTTATACCTCAATTATGGCTTTACAGGCTGGTAATACTCTTCGGAGTGCGGCGGCTATGAGACTGTATAATGCTTCGGTAACATCTAACAATGTAATAGTAAAGGCGTGTACTGCATCTACTTATTTGTTTGCCGCAGCAAAAGCCGTTCTCACTGGAAACATTGATAAGGCTCGGATAGCGATGCAGGCTTTTTATGCACTTACCAAGATAAGTCCATTAGCCATACTAATAACCGTAATTGCAGCTATTACGTACAAACTAACATCTTATAGAAGGGAATTAACAGCAACGGAGAAAGCAGAACGTAGTTTACTTAAGATCCGGGGAGAGGCGGCAGATTCCGTGGCTTCTGAACATCGAGAATTGAACACTCTTTTAGGAATTGCCCGAAACGAAAAGATTAGTAAGGAACAACGCATTGCAGCAATTAAGCAGCTAAATGAATTAAGCCCGGAGTATCTGGGTAACTTGACCTTGGAAACAATCAATACCAAAGAGGCTACAACGGCATGTAAGAGCTATGCGGATAACCTATTGTCTCTTGCCAGGATTCGATCAGCCAATTCCAGACTAGAGGAAATCCAGCAGGAAAAACGTGCCCTGCAAGATCAACGAAAGGATATTAATGCAAATCGTAATCTTTGGGATAGTTTTAAATTAGGGCTTGCTAAAGGCTTTAATTCGTTATCCGTAGCAGTTAAAGGCTATTCTGATACCTGGTCTGATAATGTCATTAATGATTATTTCGGCAGAGAATTTAACCGGATACAGGAACTTTCAGAAGAGGAACAGAAATTAACGGATGAAATTAAAACGTCACAGGAAGATATCATTAAGGTTAATGCTGAATCTACCCAAAAAGAAAAGGATTTAGTAGCAGCTAAGAAGGAGGAAATAGCGCTGGCCGAACGTGAGATCGCTTCAACACCGGAACTTTTGAAAGCGAAAAATAAAAAAATTGCGAAGCTGAAAGAAGAACTTGAAGCCTTGCAGGATCTAGGAGTAAATAAGAAAAAGAAACCAGGTGATTTTAATTCAGAAATAGATAAGGCTTTGGCTGGTTTGGATAATAAACACGATCAGGAGCTCTTAAAGATACGGGAGGCTAAAGAGAAGGAGCAACAGACGGAAGCACAATATAATAAAGCGGTACTGGCAGAGGATCAGCGCTATTATACGGAACGCTTGGAAGCACTTAAGAAACTGGATAAAACCACCGCAAAGACAAAATTAAAAACGTTGGCAGAAATCCAATCTAAAATAACGGAAAGCAATAAAAAACTCCTAGAAAACCAGAGGAAGCAGGATGAAAATGAAATTTCACTGTTAAAGGAACAAAGGGATAAAAAATTACTTGTACAAGAATCCGTCTACAAAAGTACTAAGACAAAAATAGAACTGGATTACGCTAATCAACAGATTACGCAACAAGCGCGTGATATGCTTTTGTTGGCCTTAGAAGAAACAAACACTAGGGAACGTCTTAATATACTTAAGAACTATCAAACCGAAGTAGGTAAAGCGGAAATACAGACAGGGAATGTAAAGGTTACGGCTGTAAAAGAAGCTGGGCAGGCGGTTTTAGAAGCTGAACTGGCTAACGCCCAGAGCCGGGCAAAACAGCAGAAAGAAATAGAATCCTTACTTTCTTCTTTCAAAAAGGAATTTAGCCTAACGAATTTGCCGGATGAAACGGATCTGCAACTTAAAGTACTGGAAGCATCTTATCAGGCACGTTTACAGATAATACGGGACTCGCTGAAACAAGAGCTTATTACGAAAGAGCAGGCAGCAGCACAAGAAAAAGCCCTCAACGAAGCAAAGGGTACGGCGGAACTTAATATTGTAAAAGATGCAGAAAATCGTAAAAATGGGATTCTCGAAAAATACGGTCTGGCAGGATTCCAACAGCGTTATAATATGCAGATGGATGCCTTACGGCGTGAGAAACAACAAGGTTTAATCAGTGCCAAGGACTATGCAGCAGCCGAAAAGCAAATAAAGCTTACGGCATGGAAAGAAGCTTTCGATTATTTTTCTGGTTTATTCGGTGATGCGATAACCGCTTTACAAGATGCGGAGATCGCCAATATGGAGGCTAAATATGACGTAGAAATCGAAGCGGCGCAGGGAAATGCCGAAGAGGTTGAACGTTTGGAGAATGAAAAGGCCGAGAAAAAACTTGAAATTGAGAAAAAATACGCAGATGTACAATTTGCTGTAAAAGCTAGCCAAATCATAGCTAATACCGCTATGGCAATAATGACCGCTATGGCGCAATTAGGGCCGATAGCCGGGCCGATTGCAGCCGCATTAATGGGAGTGACTGGCGCCGCCCAGCTTGCCGCCGCCAATTCGGAGCGCCAGAAGGTTAAGAATATGACTTTAAACAACAGTAGCAGTTCTTCTTCTACTAGTGCCGAAAGAGTCGTGAATCCGTCTTCGGGATATAGCGAAGGTGGATATACTGGAGATGGTGGCCGTTATGAAGTTGCCGGGGCGGTTCATCGTGGCGAATATGTCGTGCCAATACCGGAGATGAAAAACAAGCGGGTATTTAATATGGTGAAGGTTATAGAAAGTATCCGGCGCCAACGGACGGTAGCAAATCCGTTACCGGGATATTCAGAAGGGGGGCACGTTCAAGATCAATCGGCAAATCAAGTCAATTGCCCGGAACTGATAAAAGCGGCTGAACGACTTGAAAAAGCTTCGGAGAATTTAGGTAAACCAGCAAGAAATTATGTACTCTTATCCGATATCAACGATGCAGAGGAAATTAAATATAAGTCAGAAAAACCATTTACAAGGGGGGATAACTAATGGCATTAACTATTAAGACGCAAAAGGGAATATACGATGTTCCAGGTGATTTCCAGATGGAAGTCGAAATTACTTCTCCTATTTACACGGATAAAGGCAGCCAAACGTTAGCATCCACATTGCCAGGGACTAAACGTAATCTTTACCTAGTTGATTACATACACCGGGAAGATATTGTCAATGCGCCGGGGAAAGACGTAATGGCTATTATTGCCGATGGTATTTATCGAAGGACGGGAAAGCAAAATATAACGTCAGCCAGTAGGGAAAGCGGTGTTGTGGCTAATTTTGGTTTTGATGAAAGTTTGATGTATGAAGCTTGGAATAATGTTTCATTGAAGAAATTACCCGGACTGCCAATATATAAGCCAGAAGGAGGAATAACCGTACTAATGAATCACTTAAGCGATGTCATGCGCTATTATGTGACAGCAGATTATTATGTTTTCCCGGTACAGGTGAAGGCTGAATCTTTGAATGATGTTGTTTATCCTGAATTTATTAATCCCATAGAGAAGGTTAATCACGATGTCTATGATTTAAAGAAAAATGCCCGTACTGAAAAAATGGTACTTTCTGGATCATTGGTAGATGTGAAATTACCCGCTGGGTATGGGATATCTCCTTTTATAAAGGTATCTAGGATATTGGAACTGATCTTTTCGGCCTATGGTTTCAAACTGATAGAGAATCCCTTTGCCACTCATTATCAACTAAAAAAAATGGTAGTGCTTAATAACGTGGCGGATGCAATTGTACAAGGACAGATCGAATATAAAAATATGATGCCGGATTGTTCTGTAAATGATTTCTTAGACGCTTTGTTTTGTAGGACTGGCGCTAAGGTTTTTGTAGACGGTAATACCAGAACGGCCAAAGTTATACTGATAAAGGATGCTATAACGGCGCCTTCTTTCGCAGACTGGACGCTGTTTAAATCATCGGATCTAGTTCCTAGTTATGGGGTGGCGAAACAGTTGAAATTATCCGCTGGGACTTCATTTGAAGGTGCAGACGTTGAATGTGATTCTTTTGAAGAGTTTTTGGATCAATATAAGGGTATTGTTACGGAAGTTAAGAATACAGCCCCTGGATATATCCCGGATGATGTGTATGTCTGTTATCAGGCTTCTACCGGTAGATACTATAAGCGTAATGTAATCACTAAAAATGTGTCGATGGTATCAAGTGATTTTTTTCCGTGGGATAAGAAGACTACAAACGTCGAATATGAAGAAGTAACAGGGGCAGATGAATGTTTGCCTATGGCCTTTACTAATGGCTTCCTAGTGGGCCAATATCTTGCAGGAACGGTTAATCTGAATACAACTCTTAGAGGGGCAAAAGTTGAAGAGCAGAAAGAAGATACACCTTTATGTTTTTGTTTTGCGATGGGACTTGCAACGGATGAAAAGGGAAATTCTTCTGGATACTACTTTGGGAGTTCTCTTTGCAGGGATCCAGCAGGTAACTATTTTCGTGATCGAAGCGGTAATACTTATAATTGTTCATTAGTCTTTCGTGGGGATGATGGTGCATTTAATCGCTTTTTTAAGGGCTGGGATGCAATTTTAAGACATTCTAATCACACTCTTTCTGGTAAATTTAATCTGGATCGAATAAACTTAACTAAGATAGATACCGGACGCCCACTTTCGGTATCCGGTCAAAAAGTTATGATAGAAAGTGTAAAACATACGATGCCCTACCGGATAAATAAGCCGGCTACTGTTAAATTACGGACTATCAAACTTTTAAAGCCCTATGATCTTGAATCAGAACAGGGGATAGTAGTAATGAAGGCACAGACTACTAAATGGGTCATGGTTTCCTATACTGATAACATATTTGAAGCTGCAATTAAGGCAGCAGAGGAAAGGTATTATGTGAATTGGAGAGATATTGGAATGGTTGATATTGAAAAAGAAATAGTAACAAGGCCGACAGATGAAGAGTTTGCAGCATATTTGCCACCGTCAGAAGAAGAGGTATCTAATGGTAAAACTGTACTTAATACATATCAGGCCAAACTAAAATACACCATTGTTTATACTACTGGGACAGGGATGAATACACACTACATTAGAAGAGATATAGTTGATGATTTAACTTATGAAGCTGGGATACGGGCTGAAAGACGCTAATTTTTTGTCCTTTATCATAAAGGATAATATCAGCAAATTTGCAATATGGAAAATGAAACGATACTATCTGCACCGGAATTGACGAACGTTTCTGATGCGTTTTTGGAATTTAGGTTATTGCCTGGGAACGAGACAAAGACAAATAACGATTTTTATTTCCTTTTGACAACGCCTAACGTTGAAAGGGATAAATTCTTATCTGGCTGCAAATTGTCACCGGTTGTAAATGGGAATGTAGTAAGACAACAATTTGAATTATGAGTTTAAGCGCAAATATATCTCCTCGTACCATGGCTCTATCAGGCAATCCGATCCGGCTTGATATAACGTCTTCTTCCCCGGTTACTTATGTAATCCGAGACGGGGAAGAAACGGTATTTGAAGGATCCGGGGAAGAAGGTAATTTTTATGTGTTTATTGACGAGATATTATCGGCCATCCTCGCCCCAATTCGATATACAGGGCAGGAAACAGACATTATTTTGAATACTTCTGGCAATCTAAAGGAATATACTATAAACGTTGCTAATACGGAGGGAGAAAAGAAAGTATTACAGCACAAAGTAATACTAGGGGGAATTAGTAAAAGGGCCATGCGGCATCTAAATCAAGAAGGGAGTAATATTTTCACTTTTAAACTACTTAATGCAGCCGGTAATTTTTTTATGTCTACCAGATCGGAAACACGTATTCTTACGATCCGGGAGACTGAAATACGTCCTTTATTATTTATTGCCCCCAAAACAGCTTTTACAGTTACGGTATCGGACGGGATAAGCAAAGAAATAACTGGCTTAGTAGTGGGTAAATGTTATGCGCTTAATTTGGATGCCCTACGGAGATACTTCTTTGATAGTGAAAATATGCTGGCTAGTCAATTTATTGTAAGCACGGATGAAGGTACGGCAGTTACTATCATAATTCTTCCGGCAGATGTGGCGAAAGAAAGATACTACCTGGAATTTCTTAATTCTTACGGTGCCTATGAATGTATAGATGTTACCGGAAAACCAACTTTAGATCAGGATAGCGGGGAAGAAGAAACTTACGGGAAATATGATGAATTAGTAAATGATTATATCGAATCTCGTGAACGTGTGCGAACCGTAGATACGATCCATGTACAAACCGGTTTTAAGACAAGTAAGGAACTTATGTTTCTTCTTGATATGCTTTCCAGTGACGATATTTATTTGCTAGGATATGAAGATCGAGAAATAAAAGTAAATGCGTCGGCTGATAGCCTGGCAGTTGCTAAGACGATGAATCAACCTCAAAGTTTACCTATAACATTAAGGTTTTCTGACTCTGAAAGACATTTCACCCAGGCATTACAAGGGGCTGATTTTGATAATCCGCGTATTCATACCCAGGAATTTAGTAAAGAATTTAATTGATGGCTGATAATTTACAGGACATAATAGATTCGTTAATCGATCATATTGATAAGGCCATTGCAAAAGGCAGTGTTACGAATCAGCAAGTCGCCGCAGTTTTGGACTTTTTGAACGAAAGGCTTAAAAAAGCGGACGGGGATAAGTACATCCGTAAAGATCAGCCGGATTACACGAATCATCTTTTACAACTATTTGAAGGGCTGGAAATAGGTAAATTCTTTCCTTCTATGACTACTGGAACCGGTGCTGGTATTGATAATAAGGGAAATGCGGAAGTGGAGAGCATGAAAGTACGATCTTTTATGATGATAATGGAGCTTATCATAAATAGATTGTCTTCCGTTGAGTCGGAATTTGTTTTTTCCGAATCTGGTACTATTGATAAAGTTGAAGAGATAGAAGCCAATACCTATTTACTGACTATACGTAAACGATGGGACTTTGATTTTACCGCTTTTGCTTTGCATGATGTTGTTTATGGATCAATTAATACTTTGCTATCAGATGGCAGTTTTTTTACTTCATGGTTTAGAGTATTGTCCGTTGATGTTTCTGCAAACCAATTAACGGTAGTAACATACCCCGATGATGAAGTACCAGCAGGGAAAAACTTTGCCCCCGCTAACGGTATGAATATTTGCCGCCGTGGTAATGCTGTTAATGAAGATCGGCAGAGTTGCTGGTATATTAGTAGTTACGAAGGATGTATTATGTATCTGGAAGGGGTGACTAAACCTATATTAGAAGAAAGTAACTATTATCTTTCATTAGGGAAGCCGAAGCACCTAGAATTGTTTAACGGTCTTCCTATTAATTATAAACATCCGTACTTATTCGCTAGAGGTGCCATAATACAGGATCTTATAAGAATAGACTTTCAGGGTAACCCGATCTATGAAATTGTAGATCTGGGTATTTGGGAACCGCGAGGCATATATATACGTGGATATAGCGAAGAACAGAATAAGTATATACAGCACCAAATCTGGTATAAGTCATGTTGCTGGCGGTGTGTGTCTGACGCTGCGACGGTAGGTTTACCGCCTAGATGGAATAATACACAGTGGGTATGTATTGTGGGAGATAGTAATTTTAAACTAGAAATTACCAGCACGAAAGGGCGTTTTTTTCGTTTTGGGCAAGAATATACACAGCTTGGATTTATTCTGACACATGGGGACATGGATATTTCCGTAGATGCTTCACAGGTTGAATGGACGCGGGAAAGTGATTTATTGGAAGAGGATCTATTATGGAATATCGAACATGCCGAAAATGCTAATACCGTAGATATAACGCCGTTGGATATGCCTACAAACTGGTATGAAGCCAAAAAAGTAGTTTTTCGCTGCAAAATATCAATCCGGGACGGCGAGGATCTGAAATCTTTTAGTACAGAATTTAAAATAAATAATAAGTTATGAAAACAGCATCAGCCTATATTTTGTATACACCGTTGGATATCTCTTTACTTATGCTAGAGGTAGGGGGAAATACGACGCAAAATAAAAGCAATGTTACGGGTGAATTTGATCCCGACCGAACTTTGTTCCCGCTTGTACTTCGACCTAGTTTAGTAATAAAGGATCCGGATCACGTTTTAGATGATGGGGATCATACTAAGAAGTTGATAGATAATCGCTGGTATATTGGTACGAATGAAACCGGTTCCCGTATAACAAAGGATACCGACGGTTTTATTTTGGGGCAATATGGGGAATTGACTGTAAAACGTAACGTGGAACCTTCGGTACCGCTTTCCCTGTTTTTTACGTGTGCTTATATTGACAGCCGCACGCAAAACACTTTTCGTAAATCGTTCCTGATTACACTTACTACAAATTTAACGACAGAGCTTAATTTGAGTTTGGAAATAGATGCAGCGCGTAAAATGCCTATAAGCCCTTTTAAGTCTGTTTCAACCCGGACAATTAAGGCTACCTTCCGTAATGGTGAGAACCTTGTAGCCGATGCGGACGCCGTTTATCTCTGGAAAACACGGGATTCAGTTACTAGGCAGTTAAGGGCAATAACGGTAGACGACTTATTTTATGTATCTGGGCTGAATACTAAATCTCTGACGATTGATCGTCGGTTTATAGACAAAGAATTGATTCAGTTAGAAGCTTATCACCGGGCAGATAATAGCCGGAAGGTTTACGCACAGACTAAAATATTCCGTTGGTACGGGCAATGGGATGAACGGGAAGTGATTACGCGCGGCAAGTTTGTAAGGCCCGATACTAGCGAGATAGAAGTACGTGCTTTTGTTGATTCACCCAAAGGGCAGATTATAGATCCGCAAAACTATTTTGATATGACTCACATCTTTACTACAAATGAGAAGGGGGCACCGCAAACAGTGATCGGGTACGGTGAAACTGTAGTAGTGCCAGCCAGTATCGTAGGTAAGGATCCGAATGTACGGCCCGTTTTTGGCGTGGAAGTGTTTGAAAGAACGGCTTTAAGGCCGATGATGATAAACGGTAAGGCGGTAGTTATTAACGGCAAGATAGCCACAATTAGTATACCTAAAAAATGAATGTGAAAATGTACTCGGTGCCCGAAGCGATAGTTTCGGAACTGAACTTGAAGGATTATCGGCAAAGTGACGGGAAAGGGAATTATTTACTATCGTCTCGTGATTTACGCTGTTATGGGATTGATAAGGCTATTTCGGAAGGTGCTGTATTAATACAGGCAGATGAAGAAAAGCAGAAGTTTAATAAATAAATAGTAACGTTATGGATATAAGTGCAATAGATACGCTAGAAGCTATTATCGACGGTGATACCGTTGTTCCTGGGATGAATTTCGTTTTGCCGGCTGGTATCGGGAAGACTCAATATTACAACCCTTCTACAAAAGCATGTACGCCGGATTATACTAAGGCGGCAAATCAGATCATAATTTACCCAGCCTGTTATTCTTCTGGTAGCGGCAAATTCTTAATACCGTCTTCGGCGGACATGATGTGGTATTATGATGATCCGAATACAACAGCTGCGCAAATTTTGGCGGCAAAGGGTGGGGCTATCGCTGATAAGTATAAGACATTGTTTCAAAAAACGACTTATACAGTGAATAATCAGACGTTCCCCGCATTAAAGATTATAGGCAATTTGGCGGCGGCAGATAGTTTAAACGATGTCTCTATTTATTTCAAATCAAAGTTTAACGATATGGAAATAACTTGTCATGGTACAATAGCGATAAAAGAAAGCGTGGGAAGCCTTTTCGATATTCTGATAAATTGCGTAAATGAAGATGGAGTAAATGATACAGTAATTGATAATGATAGCGAATACCTGGTACTAACTGCATCTTTACAGGATAGCGGCTTGGATGTGGCTGCGACTGGATCTTGGGGATGGAAGAAAGCAACATCCGGCGGTTTGGTTACGGTAAGTCATGTTCCTGGTGTTACTGAATTGTCTAATACAAATAAGACACTAAAACTATACGATGGTGCAATAGAAGGGACGGAAGAATACTTCGCCTGTGTTACTCATAATGGTGTGACTTATCAGAAAGGAATACAGGTAAGCGACACACATGATCCTTTTTATATTAATATTGGGCGTAATCAGGCTAGTAATATGGTGAAGGAAAGCGATACTATCGTTTATACTCCTTCCGTGTTAGCGAGATCTTCGCGAGCTGTACAGGCGGGATGGAGCTTTTCTTTTACTTTAAGGGATAATAGCGGTAATACCGTCAGGAGCGCGACTGCACAAACTTTCCAGGTAACAGGAAGCGAAGTACATGCTAAAGCAGGGCTTATAACTCATATCATAGCACGTAAATAATATGGATGTGGCAGCTTTTGATAGTTTAATTCCTTATCCTAAAGACGGTAAGGATGGAATCGGGGAACGTGGCCCGTTACCTTATCCGGCTGGAATTTTCCAGTCTGATGTTTCATATACGGCCACAAAAGATAAGACACCGATTGTTTATTATAAAGTTGGAAAGACTTTTTATGTAATGAATAAGGTGGCAACAGTAAAGGGGCTTAATCCAGCGGATGATTATGCGAAAAATGGGAATAATGCAACATGGATCCCATTTGAGAATTATAAAGCCGTATTTACTGAAATATTAATGGCTGAATTTGCGAAATTGGCTTCTGCCGTGTTTTGGGGGGATTATATGTTTTCTCAATATGGAAGAGATAGCGAAGGGAAACTAACGGAAGATTATAGCCAATTTGGTGAATCTGGTTTTTCCCCTAGACTCCAAATTAATTTTAAGACGGGAGATATTTTTTGTGAATCATTGACTACTAAAGGGGCGAATTATAATAAACTGATACCTGCAGAATATGATGATAGAGGCATTTATATAACGAATTGGGGTATGCCGGATGCGGGTAGACCTAATAAGAGTAATTACATTTACAATACGAAATCGGGGCCGATTACAGCGATACTAGGGCCAGAATATCTTTTGACCCCATCCGGTGAATATTATAATCCATGTGCCAATGTGGAATTTATGATGATACAGAGATATGCGGGTGGTGCTAATGATGTGGTTAAAATAAGTACAATAGGGCAGGTCAGTGTTACGTTAAATGGTATTTATTGTGGTGACGGTATAGAATTATATCCGAATACTTTTGTGAAGTTCCTGTATAAAGAGGTGCCCGAAGAAAGTGGATCTATTCATTACCTCATAATAAATAGCGGGGATTTTGACATTGTAACTGTTGGATTAAGTAAGAAGGCCGTAGCTAAGCATCGGTCGTTTTAAGTAAGTAATAATTTATGCATAGAATTTTATGGATGGAATTGATTTAGCAAATGAGCTTGATAACTTAAATGTTGTCGATGAAAATGACCTTATTCTAGGTTATAGTAAAGCTGGTAAGAAATTCGGTTTTGTGCCGGTTTCTTTTGTAACTAACGGTGGTTATGCTTGTAGGCGCTGGAATATAAATAATAGTAGCCCAACCGGTGAAGCAGTTGGGAACTTGGATTATTTGCGTAATTTACCTTCCCTTTTAGGACTTGGATGTTATTTGGTGGATAAGAATCACGGGCGGCGAAAACTGGATCCGACGAATCATTATAAATTCGCTACGGGTGAAACTGCAAAGCTTGACGGTACAATGGGGGATTATATGTGGGGCTGGTCTACAAAATGGTATTATGCTTGGTGGGTGGAAGGTAATTATTACTATGAAGCTGCAAGCCTTAAACCTATTCCGGGCCGATATAATTATTTGATACCGGTTGCATCTACTTCGGCGCTGGGTGTTGCCATTGTCGATCGGGAAAATAGTGAACTTGTTAGCGTGGTTAATCAAAGCGCACGTTATCGAGGTGGGAACAATGACGCGGCTAAAGATTCGACTTACAAAACATTGCTAGGTCGTGCGGCCACAGGCTTAAGCGCGGAAACTTTCGGGGCTTATGCCAGGAAGAAGGGAGAAGGCTGGGAAGGATATTGGTATGCTCATTCTGGGATTATTGGGGCCCTATTTCGTATTATCTTTGGTACTCGTAATGTACAATCGGCTTATAATGCGAATAAAGACAGTAACGGGCTTTTTCAGGGCGGTTTAGGTAATGGCGTTACTGATGCTGGTGCTTGGTGGAGTGGTGCAGACGGTTACGGTACTTATCCTTTCTTACCGACTAGCGCAGGCGTTGAACTGGCTGATAATTGTGGGGTTTCTAATTATGCGGTTAAAGGGGCTGACGGATCAACTGTATACACTGCACCTATACCGTCTTTCTTTGGACTTAAAAACTTTTTTGGTTATATGGGGCGTTGGGGGCGTGGCGAACTTATTAGTAAGAAGGCGGATGGTAGCGGTGATATGTATATCGTACCTCGTCTACATTCGACTTATAGTATGAGTTCTCTTACCGGTCTTACTAAAATTGCGTCTTTTCCAAAAGCGGCTGTTGCAAGTACTTGGGAATATACAAAACAATTGAGTATGCAGAATCTTTGTCATACGCCGACGCTGACGGGGGGAACAACCAGTACTTATTATGCTGATGGCTTTCATAATGATAACGCTGTTTCCGGCCTTCGTGTGCCTGCCCGTGGTGGTTACGCGGACAATGGTGGTTATGCTGGCTTTGAGTACTTGATTGTGAGCTATGGTGTCTCGACGTCCTATGCGAGCTACGGCTCGCCCCTCTGCGAAGCAGATGAAGACTGGGACACTACGCCATTCTTGGCGGTCTAATGTGGCCTTATGGTGCCTAAAGGGTGCGAAGTTCTCTTACAGTGTACAAAAGCACCCAAGGCACGTAGTGCCGCAAAGCCCCGGTAGGGGCTGTATTAAAATTGATCTTTGACATTTTTTCATATCCCAATTTTCTAAGTATCTTTGTACCGTGATGAAAATCATAGGTTGTTTTTCTTGGAGCTGTTTCCGGCCTTCGTGTGCCTGCCCGTGGTGGTAACGCGGACAATGGTGGTAATGCTGGCTTTGAGTACTTGAATGTGAACAATGGTGTCTCGACGTCCAATGCGAACTACGGCTCGCCCCTCAACTTTGATGTGTGGTTTGTTGTCAGCTACCACACATATAAAATAGAAAAAGGCCTCGCCCGACGGCGGAAAATAAACTAAACGAAAGATGCTGGTAGATCGTAAATTGTACGAGCCGAACGCGTGATAAGTAAAAAAGCAGACAAAACCGATGTAACACCGACTTAAGACACCGAAAATGAGAAGAAAAGGTTACTTTTCTAAGCATATCGCAACGAAGAAAAACTTTGAAGATGCCTTCAATGGCTATGCAGATCAGAAACATAGCCGTAAAGATATTCAAGTATTTGAAAAAGATCTGGGAGATAATCTTCTTAGTTTGCTTCGTGCGTATGATGCCGGTACATGGCAGACATCCCCGTATGAATATAAATTCATTGATAATCCCAAACCACGAAAAATAAGTAAATTGAAACCTGCGGATCACGTTATTCAGTGGGCTGCATCACTCCAATATGAACCTTATATGATAAGTTCTTTATATTGGAAATCTTGTTCCTGCGTGCCGGGTAAAGGAACGCATTATTTTGTGAAGATTGAAAAAAAGGATCTTTATTATGCACCGCAAAAGGAGACTTATTATTTTGTACAACTTGATATGCACCACTATTTCTTACACATATACCATCCGTTAATGAAAGAAAAACTGGAACGTAAGATCAAGGATCCGAAATTACTTAGTTTCTTATTTGAAATTATTGATAGCTTCTTGCAAGGTTTGCCGCTTGGTATTAAGATATCACAGCTTAACGCCAATATGTATTTGTCTGCCTTTGACTGGAAGGCTATAAAGTGTTTCGGGATAGCAGAAGATACTGATAAAATGAGTTATTGGCGTGACCGATATGTAACGGATAAGCTATTAACTTGTCGGACAGGGGAACAAGCGGCTGAATTATCTAGGGGAGTACAGTTTTTGAATAGCCAGTTTGACCGATTCGCCAAACAAGGTTTGAAACATTATGCTAGGTTTGCTGATAATATTATAATAATGCACCAGGATAAAGTGTTTTTGCGTATTATATCGGAACTTGCTATAATGTACTTGACACGTGATTGTTTACTTACTGTAAATGGATGGAATGTAAGGCCGGTATATGCTGGCGGAATTGATGTTTGCGGATATGTCTTTTTTCACGATCATTTGCGATTAAGGAAGAGAAACAAACAGTCCCTTTGCCGGCAGGTCGCAAAATTAAAGAAGAAAGGATATTCTAAGCGTGATATACAGTTAAAATGTGCTTCGCGCATTGGTTTCGCAATGCACGCGGATACAAGGAACTTACTTAAAAAATTAGATATTGATATGGAAAAGAGATTAGGCAAAGTTATTACAAATCGGCGGAAGAAAGCACCTTTCGAGGGCATGGCCGTAGAACAAAAGAAGTTAATAGAAGAAATCGTTTGTTTGAAAGATGAGGATGAAGAAAAAAAATTGATCCGATTACTGGATTACAAAATCGATGATTCTATTATCGAAAAAAATGAAGACGGTTCACCAAAACAACGGATAGCTATTCGTTATAATGTGATCGATCATGTGGAGCATCAAGAAGGGGAAGAAGATCCGATTTATATTTGGGGGTCGGAATATTATTCTTTTTCTGGCTCTAAAGTAATGATCGATCAGGCCGAAACAGACTTTTCAAAGAAAGATCTGCCTTCGCCTACCGTCATAAAGGAGTTTACCAATAAACAGAAAAAGAAGTTTTATAAATTTACGTGATATGAAAAGAGAAATTTATTATTCTAAGAGATCATTTAGTAAATATGATGATAGCCATTATATTGTTTATTTGAATGAGGAAGTTTTAGAAAACTTTGTGCCTGAAACTTTTGAAGGTGATAAAGCCCCAGAACCGCAGATTGCATACGCTTATACAGGGCCAGAAGAAGACGGGGGAACTTTGATCGAAGCTAAGTCGGCAACATACGACGAATTTGTTTCCGGGCTTGTACGCCTAGAATTTCCCCAAGCTAAAGTCGAAGCTATTTTGCTGAATCAGGGGGACGGGAACGATGAACATCTAGCTGAATATAATAATTTGCAGCTTTACAGAAGAGAATGTAAATTATTTGCGAGTAAGTTGCTAGCTGATTAATAACCTTTAGGGGGATAGGTTTAAAAAGAAGCCCCCGACCATGATATAGTATAGACGCCAATCTCATACATACATACAACGGTAACACCGCCGGTCGAGGGCTAAAAACCTTCTTCCGCAGTGTTACCGTTTTTTATATGTTTATTGAGATTGGCATTGCAAAGATATATATTATTTGGTTTTATGACAGTATTTGATGTGCTTTCTTTTAATAAAGAGCTTATAAGACGTTTAGATCTATTGGGATTGAAGCTGGGCGATTATAAATATATTAACCTATATAGTGAGTATGAGGATATGTATAAGGCTGGCGAAAAAATGACTTATATAGTATCTTTTTTATCGGTGAAATATGGTATAAGCGAACGTAAGGTTTATATGATAGTAAAACTGTTTAAGAGTGACTGCAAAATGCTTGCAGTATAAACAGTATCTTATATGATGATAAACTAATTCGGCTAGGTTACTTTTGTGTCATTATTAAAACCAAAAGTTAGGGACTATGAACAAATACTACATGATCTTGGAAAAGATTCTCGTACTAGGGAAGATGCAGGATAATAAGAAAGGGAATATCAGGTGTCTTTTAAATGAACAGCTAGTATTAACACCGGCAGATCTGCTGGATATTTTTGAAGGGCATAGCATTGCCAGAAAGAAACTGAAAAATGAACTACAACTATTTATGCAGGGGGAGCGATGCGTAGAGAAGTATCGGGAAGCTGGGATTAACTGGTGGGATTATTGCGGTGCTATCCTTGTAAACAGTTACCCGTCATACTTTGAAAAGCTTCCGCCACTTATAGCCAAGATCAACCGGGAGAAACGGAACAGTAAGAATTATGTGTTACATCTGGGGGCTACTGGTGTTGAAAGCAATCAGGCACCATGCCTAAGTCTTGTACAGTTCCAGATAGATGAAAGTGAACTCGTGATTTCTGCCTATCAGCGTAGTTCTGATGCTAATCTAGGCTTACCGGCGGATATTTATCATTTATACCTAATGTCGCGCCAGATAGAGTTGCCATTGAAGTCTATTACCCTCAATCTGGGTAATGTGCATATTTACGAGAATAATATAGAAAAAACTCGTAGTTTAATTAGTGGGGAAGAAACCGTAAGGTTTGATCTGAATGTTTGAAAATAGCGGGTAGGCCACATCGAAAATATCTTTGTGGCCTGCCCTGCTAAAACTTCCCTTCATAATTTAATAGTAATTCGTTTGCATTTTGGATATCTTGTGGTGTATACTTGTTTGTCATTAATATAGAACTGTGTCGGGCTTGATCCCTTACTGTTAAAGTGTCGCAATTCCGAAGCATTGCAGTTATGCCGGAATCCTTTAAAGAATAAAACTTGTAAGTCTTTGGGAATTTTAGTACTTTCCTTACTTTTCTATCCCAGAAATCCCGGAAGGCTTTTTCACTTCTCCTTTCTTCGCCAGGGCAAAAATTATCACTGAATAAATAATAATGGTTTGGTGAATTGAATATGCCTAAGTCTATCATTAAATGAATCACTTTGGCAGGCAAGGTTACAACTGCACTTTTTTTATTTTTTGCTATGGTACCAGAAATATAAATAGTCTGTTTTGCCAGATTGAAATCAGATAATTTTAACCAGGACATTTCTTTAGGTCGGATTAAGGCATAATGTAATATATAGCTGGCTAGTAAGAAATGTTTGTTTTCCTTTTCTAAATATTCGCGTAAACGTATCATGTCCCTATCTTCGATGCCTTCGCGCTCCTTTTTATAGCCGTTCTTTTTAATGCTTGTTATCCCCTCTGTTGCTTTAACCTTTGTGTAGGAGTGCTGCACCAAGTATCCGTCAAATGTGCTTAACCAGGTCAGATAATTGTTTCTGGTAGTGATTGAATTATTACGATCTAAATAAATATAGTCTAAAAATTCGCTGACTAACATCATGTCGAATTGATATATATATGTTATAGGCACTTTTCTTGCCTTATTCCAGGCTATAAACATACGTAACATGGAAAGATAACCGTATAATGTTTTCTCTCTTAAATTTCCATCGCTAAAAAGTTTTTGTAGATAGTTCTTATACCGTTCGCAAACATCATTGAATTTGTGGTAGGCTTTAGAATTTTCCGCTTCGATCCAAGGATTCCAACCGTTTTCCAGTTGCTTACTAAGGCGATAAATTAATCCAGAAGCAAATTTTCTTCGCTCTGTAATCTTTTCGATGTGATTCAACTTGATTTTTTTGCGGCGCATATTTCCACTTGCCGGATCGAAAGCATTAAAGCCGATGTACCATTCCTTCCCGGTGTAGAGTTTTGGGTAGGAATACCCTATTATTTCTTTAATAGAGCTGTTTTCTGATTTTGACGCAAACATTTTTTTTACATTCTTTCGATTACGAAGAATGTAGTGTTAATAATCTGCCAATTAGGGCGTTTCGCGATGTGTCCCGGTTTTGTCCCGGTATAAAATCGGAAACAGCTAATAATCATTTGACTATTAGCTGTTTATCTTACCTTTAGTTGCGGAGATCCGACTCGAACGAATGACCTTTGGGTTATGAGCCCAACGAGCTACCAACTGCTCCACTCCGCGATGTTTAACGGGTGCAAAGGTACGGCTTTTTATTGAATAAACAAATAAAAGCCATATTATTTTTGCTAAAAAATGTAATAAACGGACTAACTTATTGATAAGTAGTGTTATAACAGATATACTTTTTTTATCCTCTCCCTGTGACCAAATGTTAATAAAATGTGCGTTTTCTTGTGTGGTATGCAGAAATGTTTTACTTTTGCTCAAATTATTAAGCAATGTGCAATTATTAATATGGCCGTATCGAAGACAAAAGCTAAATTAGTGGATGTAGCCCGTCAGCTATTTGCAAAGATGGGGGTTGAGAATACCACAATGAACGATATCGCTCTTGCTTCTAAAAAAGGTAGAAGAACGCTTTATACCTATTTTAAAAGTAAGGAAGATATCTATATGGCTGTTGTCGAATCGGAGCTGGACATCCTTTCGGATATAATGAAGCGGGTAGTAGAGAAAGACATCTCGCCCGATCAGAAGATCATCGAAATGATTTATACCCGCCTGGATGCCGTGAAAGAGGTAGTGTACCGGAACGGAACACTCCGTGCTACCTTTTTCCGTGATATATGGCGGGTAGAGAAGGTGCGCAAACGTTTTGATGCCAAAGAAATACAGCTTTTCAAGGATGTGCTTCGTGAAGGCGTGGAGAAAGGGGTGTTTCAGGTTGACGATATCGACATGACTGCCGAATTGGTGCATTATAGTGTGAAAGGTATTGAAGTGCCTTACATACGTGGGCATATAGGTGCTAAACTGACGGATGAAACACGTGGACAATACGTTGAGAACATCGTGTTCGGGGCACTGCGTAGAAAAGAATAACTTTAATCAATAATTAAAAAAGTATGGGATTATTAGATGGAAAAACAGCCATTGTAACTGGTGCTGCACGCGGTATCGGTAAGGCTATCGCATTAAAGTTCGCTTCTGAAGGAGCAAATATCGCATTCACTGACCTGGTGATTGATGAAAATGCAGAGAATACGGCAAAAGAAATTGAAGCAATGGGCGTGAAAGCTAAAGGTTATGCTTCAAATGCTGCTAATTTTGAAGATACTGCCAAGGTGGTAGAAGCTATTCATGCAGACTTTGGCCGCATCGATATTTTGGTAAACAATGCAGGTATCACCCGTGACGGTCTGATGATGCGTATGAGCGAGCAACAATGGGATATGGTTATCAACGTTAACTTGAAATCCGCTTTCAATTTCGTTCATGCTTGTACTCCGATTATGATGCGCCAGAAAGCTGGTAGCATTATCAATATGGCTTCTGTAGTAGGTGTTCACGGTAATGCCGGACAAGCCAACTACGCAGCTTCCAAAGCTGGTATGATCGCTCTGGCTAAATCTATTGCACAGGAATTAGGTTCTCGCGGTATCCGTGCCAACGCTATCGCTCCGGGTTTTATCCTGACCGATATGACTGCTGCATTGTCTGACGAGGTAAGAGCGGAATGGGCAAAGAAGATTCCTTTGCGTCGCGGCGGTACTCCCGAAGACGTGGCAAACATTGCTACCTTCCTAGCTTCTGATATGTCTTCTTATGTATCAGGACAGGTGATTCAGGTAGATGGTGGTATGAATATGTAAGAAAGCGTATGACTGTCGTATACGAGGACAATCATATCATTATAGTCAACAAGACCGCTTCCGAGATCGTTCAGGGAGACAAGACGGGGGATACGCCGCTTTCGGAAACCGTAAAGCAGTATCTGAAGGAGAAATACCAGAAACCCGGTAATGTCTTCATCGGTGTTACCCACCGGCTGGACCGCCCCGTAAGCGGTCTTGTTGTATTTGCCAAGACCAGCAAGGCGTTGTCCCGCCTCAATGAAATGTTCAAAACCAGTGAGGTGAGGAAGACTTACTGGGCTATCGTAAAGAATGCCCCGAAGGAGCCGGAAGGAGAATTGGTGAACTATCTGGTGCGCAATGAGAAGCAGAATAAGAGTTATGCTTATGATAAGGAAGTGCCGAAGAGTAAAAAGGCTATCCTGCACTATCGGTTGATAGGTAAGTCGGATAATTACTTTCTGCTGGAAGTAGACCTGAAGACTGGGCGACATCATCAGATACGATGCCAGTTGGCAAAGATGGGATGTCCTATCAAGGGAGATTTGAAGTATGGCTTTGCCCGTTCCAATCCGGATGGAAGTATTTGCCTGCATGCACGGCATATCAGTTTTGTGCATCCGGTATCTAAAGAAATGATTGAAGTGGAGGCACCTGTACCACCGACGAATCTCTGGCAAGGCTTTCAGATGATATAAGAAAGAGCTTACCATAAAATAGAAATGCGTCAAAAGACTATTTAGCCTTTTGATGCATTTCTATTCATAACTTTATTCTCTTATCAGAAAAAACGTGGTTTTACGAATTTATCTTTATAAGATGTGAAACGAAGTCCTGACATTCCATTGCTTGACGTAGGGAAGCTGACAGACTTGATGAGTGAATAATCATCCGCATCCAGTGCATAATACTCTTCTGCTGTATCCGTAGTGACGCATACGGTCCAGTCAAACATATTACCGAAAATGGAAAAATTATCTGTTTCCGGATTATAAGAAGGAAGGCCGGTCTTTATTACTTCATAGGTTTTATTCTTCAGTACGTAGAAGTTGTTGTTCACGTCCGTTATATATCCTAACGTCTTGCGGTCCTGAAACTCTGTAATAAATAGATATTTGGCGTTTAATCCTTCAGGTAGGGGAATAGCACGTACATAAGGACGGCCTTGGGTTTGCTTCATATGAAACAGTTTTCCTTCGGCATCCAGTATCAGGTACCCTTCATCATACTCTTTGCGGGTGCTAGGATTACCTGCTACATACTGTGCCGGAAAGCGAAACTCTTTTTTCTTTAAAACTTCCGTGAAGACTTTGCTTTTCTCCTGATCTATAGTGTTATTTTCCATTACGATAAATTCAATTCCATGGGGGGTGATGCGGAATACGTCATCCGGCATCTTCAGGTCTACTCTTCCTGACATACTTTCCAGTAAAGGGTAGAGGGGAACGGAAGGGGCGTTGATATCCGCAGCAGAAACACGGAAGTTAAAGTTCGTGATTTGTACTTGACGCGGACTTACGGGAACCCCCATTAGACTGTCTGGAAAGCGTTCATCGGCCATTAACTGGCGCACGTAGAATAAGGGCAGAATGCTGTCTGTCTGCTCTTGAGTGTAATTATTGCCCGACTGATCCCGGCGTATCAGTCCGACGCTTTCTTCATACCCCATAGACAAGAAATCACCTATAACGCAACTGTACATGGAAAAAGGCGTGCGTGAAGGTTTAGCTGCAAAAAAGGTGTAACACCAGGGTAACTGCCACAGGAGCAGCAACACTAGTGTAATACAGAGGAATATTATACTAAAACGTTTCATTTTTCTTTCTTTATTAATATATGTACATCATTTTAATCCTGCTTACCGGCTTTGAAGCGTAGAACAGAAAGCCAAGAAAAGCTGATTGTCAGCAGACTATAAATCGTCAACCATGGAAGGAAACCGTTGTAAGCTTCCGGATCGGATGAAAGGAAGAATACCCGGAGTAGCAGAACGCTTATCACGAGGTTGAGTACTCTGCGTTTCCAGGTAGGTTCCAGACATACCCAGGCAATGAGCAGATAGGCGCATATTCCGGCTATATACCACGGAAGAGCTGTCAGTAGTATGCGTGAATATAGTTCAGGAGCGAGTATACCCTGTAGATACACAAACATTAGGATATAATTGGTAGCAAAGCATATTACTAATGTCAGCAAACCGTAAAGAAGCATGAGGTTAATCATTTTTAGTTGCGGATAAGGTAAATGCAGGGTCAGTTTCAGACACTTATGGTACATCTCGGGAATGAACTGCACTAGTGCAAGAAGAATACCGACTAGCAGAGGCACATATTCCAGCAGGTTCACAAACACAGCATCACGTGAAAGCATGACTTCCCAGACATGGGCAGCTCCTTTCAGTTCCACTACCCGGTTGATGCGTAACATCGAATATCCTGCAAAGCCTAGAGTTACAATGCAGGCAAGCAGCAGGTACCAGCGTGTCTTGATCCATTCTTTAAAAAATATAGCATTCATTTTATCTTCAATATCTTTTTAGGTGAATTTAGTATTTTCCAGTTAGGCCGATGAAGGCGTCTTCCAGATTTACAGTCTCGCATTTGAGGTTGCTGTAGGGTGTTTGCATCGATTTCAGATGAGTTTCCGCTTCCGGCTGTTGCAGGAATGAGTAAGTTTCCAGCGTATTGCGTATCACGGACGGATGGTAGAAAACGTCTGTTTCCGGCAATTTATATCCTTCGGGAACCGTGCATGTATATCGGCGTACGTTGTCCAGCAATTCTTTTATGGGCTGTTGAATCAGTATTTTTCCATAATCCATGATGATGCAGTCGTCTATAAGACGTTCCATATCCTGTATGATGTGTGAAGTCAAGAATACTGTTTTGTTTTCGGAACGGGCATAGTCGCGCAGGTAGTCCACAAACAGGCGGCGGTATCCCGGGTCTAAGCCCAGAGAAAAATCATCCAGTACCAGTAGTTCCGGATTCTGCGCCAGGATTAGTCCTAAAGCTACCTGCGAGCGTTGTCCGCAGGACATTCTCGAAATACGCTGTTTCGGCGCCACTTTCAGTTTGTTCATTAATTCGTAGTAAGCTTCCTTTTTCCATTGTTTGGGGTAAAAAGCCGAATAGAATTTTTCTATTTGCTGAATAGTCATGAACTGATATTGCACGTGTCCTTCGATGAGCAGACCTATGTTCCGGCGGAGAGAGGGGGCCATAGTCTGAATATCCTGACCGAAGATGGCACATTGGCCGGAACGTGGTTTGAGATAACCACTCAATATATTGATGGTAGTGGTTTTTCCTGTACCATTTTTTCCTAACAGTCCCAGAATACGTCCTTTGGGTACGGTGAAACTGAGGTTCTCGTAAATTAACCGTTTGCCATAATAATGCGTCAGGTTATTACATTCAATGATGTTCTCCATTGATTTTTGTTGTTATGGTTATAAAAAAAGAAAAAGAAGGGGGATAATAATGCCTGCTGCTAATTCTATGCCTCCCCGTCCCCATAATCCTTTCGGGCCTTTTATCATAATTATACCGGAGACGGTGATAATAATGAGCCCTGCGGCAAATAAGTCGGCAAAATGAGTCCACCAACTACCGGGGTTGTAATGCAGCTTTGTGAGTGCGCTCAGTAGCGGGCGTCGTGTCAGCTTCTCATAAACAGCATGCCGGGTAGATAACTCTACCACTAAACTGGACCCACCTTTCAAAAATACCTTCATTAGGTTTTCCTGTGGAAAGTAATGTTTGGTGTAATTGCCCTCTTCGCCTAGCGGTACCAGCAATTTCAGTACATCTTCCTTCTTAAAGTCAGACTGCACCGGAAGTATTTCAGTAATGGCATATTCCTGCCTTTCCACTGAATAATTCGGATTAATGGTGTTCCGGTGATTCATGACAATTCCGGAAATGGCATAAATCAATACCATTCCGGAAAAGAAAAATGAAAGATCACGATGAATGACACGGCTCCACTTGCGTAAAGTGATTCCGGCCTTATTGAATTTCATAATCCGTGGCTTCCAAATAATAGAATGACAAATAAGGTTTTCCGCTTTCTGCTTGTCTTTTGGCTATCTGGGCGCGGAAGTCGGCGATACGTTTTTCCGGTGTATTGGCGGTTTCACCACGAGCTTTCTTCTCGCTGCTGCATCCACCTTCGCTTTCACCATGTTTCTCCGCATTGGCAGCTTTTAGTTGGGCTTCCCATTGTTGCAGGTAGGCTTCGTCCACGCGTTGTTCTTTCAGCGTGCCGTTTACGCGGACAATGCTGTTAACACATTTGGTGTCGAAAGAACCTAATTTACCAGCTTCCACACGAATCATCTGCGTGTCGTCGCTACCCATTAGGAATATTTTTGTGGCACCATGCTTGCAGGCGTGCGTACATACACCTTCTATGGTAACGGCTTGGTCAGCCAGTGTTTCTGCATTGGCGAGCAGGCTGTCTATTTCCATAGCGCCGGACTGTTCTACAGCGGCTGTTTCATTAGTTTTAGCTTGCTTGTTGCCACAGGCCACGAACGTGAATGTTGTTGCAGCAATGGCTGCGAATAAAAGAACTCTTGTTTTCATTGCGATGTTTATTAATTAGTTAGTAATTTTTTTAGAGAGATAAACCGACATTTACCCAAAGGGAGGTTCCTTTCTCACTGTTGGTATATCTGGCTTGTTGCCAACCCGCTTCTAAGTGAGCCAGCATGTTTTTGAATACATTTTTGGACCAGCGTAATGAAATTCCATAACTGGTATTTCCAGAACTTTGCATATCGAAATTCTGTTGCAGGATGGTCATTGCATAAGGGTGTGTCACTTGTCCGATATCCAGGGTTGCATCTAATTTTTCCTGATGTGCTCCCCAAATACGCACAAAGAGCATATCCTGTTTCCATCTCCAGGTAGAAGCGAAAGCTAAAGAAGTATCGAACAGACTGTATTCCACCTTTTTAGAAGGACTTTTATAGGTATCTTTCCTGTAGTGATAACCTACGGCTGGTTGCAGGCTCCAGCGCCATACTTTAGTCTGCTCCTGCTCGTAAAAAGCCGATAAGTTACTCCAGAGTCGTTCGCTTCCGAATTGTTGAGCGGTTGCAATCTGCGGATAAATACTATTCACAGCATCTCCATAAAGAATTTCTGTACCTTTCCGGTCACGGAATTCAGCATTTGCCTTTATTCCCCAATTATGATTCCGGGTAGTGGCAGAAGTCCAGGCTATTTCTCCCTGATAGCGATCCTCGTCCAGTTCGTTCAGTGTGAGATCGTTTGCGCCAGGCAGAATCTTTTCATAGAAAGCGTGCTGGTAGGAAACCGAACTTGTCCAGCCTCCATCACTTTTTACTGGCAGCAAATCTAATCCTGCTCCGAAGATATGGCCCTGATACCTCACCGTATTGCGGGTACCGTCGAAACGCGTATAGCTTGTTCCCAGGCCGGAGAGATGGAACGTTTTCGATACTCCCAGTTCATTATAATATGTGATATCCCCATTTTGTTTGTACTTATGGGCTTCAGCGGATAAAGCCACGGCATATCGTTTATTGAATTGATAAGAAGCACCAGCTTTTCCCTGCAAATCGGCAATGGAATTACGTGGACGCGGGTCTACATCCCTGTATTCAAGCAGGGCGCGGTATGAGAATTCCCCGCCAAATGTCCATCGTCCGTGAGAAGCAGCATATCCGCCTTCGAAGAAGTAGGTTTCCGATTTTATATCTCCTCCTATGGTGTCTGCCATTACGTACGGGTAGATGAGCTCGTAGTCTGCACTCTCGTTCCACTGTACGTTCTTTCGCTCTCCGTTGTGGTAGTAAGCGTTGCCCCAGATACGTGAGGCATCCGACATGCGGACATATGAGTCGGCTGCTACCTTGAATCCACCCCAGCCGTCACCTTCCTGCGCATTCAGGGCGCGGCTCTCATTGTCCCAGTCTCCCGAAATGGAAAGTGAAGAGTATGAGTCGGAGTAGCGGTAATAGTTAAGAGCAGGGTTCAGATAAGGCGTTATTATGAAATTTTGCCTTACTGCTGAGCGCTCATAAGCCCGTTTCTGAATCAAGACCGTGTCCCCCTTTTGTGCAAAGGAGGATACGGTCGCTACAACGAGGATGAATGAAGATATAAATCGTAAGATCATCTTGTTAGTGAGAAATTGTGATTACTCGTGAAACTTGTAATACGGATCGGCAGGCTGTTCAGGCAGGAAGTCTACGCTGGAGTCGTTTGTATCCTGCAATGTTTTACCGGAAAGTACCTTGCGGCGTACACTTTTGCCATAACGCGTCTTGTCTTGATTTACCTTTCCACAATACGTCCAGCCTCTATCCAGTGCAGGAGATGTTACATTCCATACGTATTCGCTTTCCACACTGAGATTCACAGCATCCAGAATCCATTTGTTAGGAATCTTGTAGGCGTCACCGCTCATAGGATAGACGTTACCACCGATAATCATGTTATATTCGTAGGTGTAAGCATAGTCTTTCAGATAATCCTCCTTACTGAGTTGGTTGTTTTCGTCATCTCCCAAACGTGCCAGTGCAAATGAGGTAAAGCCACGGTTATGTGGCCCCCAGATGGTTGCTGTATAACAGTATATCTTTTCCAAGTTCGGAACTTCAGTGTCTGTGTCTTCAAAACTTGGATTTGAGGATACATCGTACCATTCAAAGTCAGCCTTTGTCAAGTCGAATGAGTTACTGTTGGCAACTGTGTGATCCATGCCTATATCGCATAACAGCAAAGATTCGCCGGGAGGAACCATGATCTTTCCGCCTAACGGGATACGATAAATGGCTTTTGTGGAGAATGCCTCATTCATGATATCAGGTGTGTAGTCATATTTACTTGTAGTCATGAAGGCTGATTCGGCGATTGTCAATCCGTCTGCGCAAAGCGTGTCGCCGGAGTTGTTGTAAATACGGAAGTATTTGTCACCGGTATATTGTTTCTCTTCCGGAGTAACGCTACCGGTGAAGAAAATTTCGGCGATAACGAAATTGCCTCCTTCTTCACTGGAGTTATATACATAACCGGTTACGTCGAGGGGAGATGTGCCAGTAGCTTCGGTGAAGGTCACAGATTCCTGGTAGGCGCGCATTTTTGTGTATACCATTTCATCATTCAGCTTATAACTTAGGGAACCTTCCATACTGATGGTATATAAGCCCTCGGGTACACTTACCGTGATACTGGCATTGGATGTAGTTGCACGGGTGCCGGGTTTCACAACAGAAGTTGTTTCTCCGGTATTGATATTCTTCAGGGTCAGCTCCTGAATACCGATTGTAGGGTTGTAACTCTGCAATTCAGACGGTGCGTTGAAATGCAATGTTACATTGGCCAGTTTTACACTGTTGTCATCATCGTCACTACAGGCGGTGAATGCCAAGGCTGCAATAAACATGCAGGCTACGTAAAGGTAATGTTTCATTTTCATTTTCTTTTTCTTTGTTATCATATTAAAGTTTTATATTAAGTTCCATCCCGAAGTAAGGGCTGGCTGCTGTTCTTCTGATGAGGTATCCTTTTTTGGTATAATCGGGCACATAGTCCAGAATGCGGTCGGCAAAGAGGGCTATTGACAGATTCTTGCCGAAGTCTTTAGTTGCCTTGAAATTGACATACATGTAGAACGGGTCGGTACTCTTTTCGAACTGTTCCTGATTATAGCTCAGTGTCAGATGCTGTTTATAAGTATCCGTCTTGTCCGCATCCGTGTATGGCGACACGGTTCCTGTGGCATCTATGTACGAGATGGGCACACCGCTTCTCTCTTTAGTTTGTTTGCTGTAGAACCAAGTGCACTCTACGGTGGCCGAAAGTTTTATTCCCAATTTGTCCAACCAGGTGTCTACTATGAAGTTGCTGTTGAACTGTTCGTAGGAATAACGGTCGTCCGATTCGTAAAGACCTATATACATATCGCTCAAGGCGACATTGCCGATAACTTTCGACACAGATTTCTGTATGGGCAGACTATTCTCGTAGTTGGTACGTAGCCAGGCACCGTTAATGGTGAGTTTAGAATTTATTTTTTTGAAACGTTCCGAGGCGAACTGGAACTCGATACCTTCTTTCAGCGTCAGACTGCCGTTTCCGGTGTAAGAGTATCCGTTCAGTACGCTTACCTCTGAGTAAGGCATGCCTTCCAGTGAGGGAGGTCCTGTCAGTTCTGAACCGTCTATGCCGCTGGCATCGTATTTTTTATAAGAATAAGGGGAATAATTCGCCATCGAACGGAAACCGGAACTCATGCGTTCGCGAAAATAAGTGATGGAGAAATCGTTCCTGTGAAATTCCATGCCCAAGCGCACTTCCCATTTAAAGTTACGTGCTGCCTTCAGGTTATAGTTCACCGGATCTACGATGTAAGTACGCAGATTCATGCGCTTATAGTCCGGATTGGCGTTCCAATAATTCAGTTGTACGAAGTCCATATACAACTTGTTGGGGTACAATTGCGCCAACGTAGGCGTTTTGGTCAACCATCCGAAGCCGCCGGAAACGTTTATATTCAAGTCGTTATTGCCAATGCCTATTGCAGGGAAACTCCATTGGGCATTAATGCGCGGATCAAAATAAGGCTTGCCGCTGAGGGCATACCGGCTGTTCAGGTTCAGCAGCATGCTGCTACCTATTCCGGCCTGGACTTCCAGGTGATGCTTACCTATGGGAATACCTATCTGATCTTCCACGAATAGTGCAATTTGCTCGCTCGCCGGAATGTCACTGTACTTGCGGGGACGTGTATAAGAACTGCCCGGGTTAAGTGGGCGGCTTAGGTCGTACACTTGCCCGTCTCCTAGATTTTTGGCATAAGTCCATGAAGCACCTACTTGGATTCGGTGTGTAGCGTTCCACGTTTGTAACTCGAACTTTGTTTTTACCTTGGCATATAAATTTAGAGGCCTTCCATCTACAGTTACGTGAGCAGTATATTTATAAGGCAGTATTTCAGCGTCATATTCACCTTCTTCCATATGGGTGGGTACGGTGCGGTCGCGATCCAACTGGATGAACTTACTTCGTTCTATCTTATCCCACGACATGTTAGCAGACAGATCCAGTGTCACCCCTTTGAATGCTTTGTCCTGTGGGGCAATCCAATTTAACGAACTGTTCCATCGGCCGGAGTGATAGCTCGATTTGTAATTGTCTTCTTGTTGTGTTTGTATGTCCGGGTCGGTTTTTACATTATCTATATTACCTGAATAACTGATGCCGGCGGTCCAGTTCAAGCGATGTTCATTTCCAAGCAGCCACTTTTTGTTGAGGCGTACGGATGCATTGATGCGCTTGAAATTGTTGAGGCGGTCCCGCGGATCATTGTACGAGTCGAGAAACCCTGCATCTGCTGACAGAACGGTTCTTTGATCTTTCCATTCCACACCTTTGCCTATGGAAAACAGTTTACCGTATTGATCTGCTTTGATGCGTGCCTCCACCGGGGTGGCTTTCTGCTTTTGCTTGATAATGACTACACCACTGGTCAGGTCGTTGTATTCCACGGAAGGAATACCGCGGATGATTTCCACGCTTTCGATGTTATCGGTGGAAATGTTACGCATGTCTACGCCGGCATTCACGGCGTTATATGCGTCAAACGTCGTGTTGGGGTCAGTGAGCAACCGCTGCATATTGGCATCTGTACTGATGGGAGCACCATCAATGATGAACTTGGTTCCTAAAGAAGAAGTATTGTAGTTGGAACTGCTGGTGCCTACCTCGCGCAAGGTAATGTTTTTGGCGCCGTTCATCTTGGGATCGCTGGTCTTCCCTCCCGGCAATAGTGCCAGCAAGTCAGAGAAACTTGTAGGTTGCAGATGTTCCATTGCCGTGCGGTCTATTTTCGAGGCGCTGGTTATTCCTTTTGACTCAGAAGCTGTCACTACCACTTCTCGTAATGCAGTGGAAGACGGTTTCAACGAGAATATCAATGACATGTTATTAGTCAGGTCGATGGATCTTTCCTGTTTCTCATATCCTATATAGGAGACTGTGATATGGTAGTGTCCGCTCTCTATATGGGTGATATTGAACCTGCCGTTCTCGTCGCTCGTACTTCCGTAGAATTTGCCTTCATCGGATTTCATGCGGATAGTGGCGAAAGGAAGGGGCTCTTTCTCCTGGGCGTCAAGTATTTGTCCGCTAAATTTGTAAAATGATTGTGCGGAACACCAGGTAGTGAAGAACAAGAGGTAACTTAGTATTATGTATATGACTTTACGCGACATTGATTTATGCACTTTTTGGAGTTGCAAAGTTATTGGATCTGTGCACGATCAGCAATCGCTAAAAGTCGGTATATTTTCTTTAAATAACGTGAATGATAACAATATATAGGTATTTCAAAAGTACAGTTTCTATAAACCTGAAAGGCCAATGTTGGGTAAAATGAATCCGATGCATATATCATCCGACCATAGCCATACAAACTGTTCGTCTGATTGGAGAATATATAACTGTGTTATCCCGTCGAGCTTGATACCCATGTTTCCTTCCACTTTCCCGTCTGTCCTTTCTTGCCCCGAGGGAAGGGCATTCAGTTGAAGAGCCGTGTATTGCTTCCCTTGCGCATCCTGTATGCGAAAGAGCTTTTGTGAGGGATTGCAATAGTATTGATGTGCCTGCTTGTCGAAGAGCAATAATGCTTTCCCGTTCTGGTAGATTCCTATTTGCGTGGAAGATAGCAGGCTGCTACGTTCTTCTTTGTAAAGGTCATTTTCATCTTTTGAGCAGGCGTATAGTAAAGAGACGCTGATCAGTAGCAGGATATATTTGAATGTTTTCATAAGTATTTCTATTATTGGATAGTGATATATTGCATAATATACTCTTTGTTGCCGTCCGAACGGGTGATTTCTGCCTGGATACTATGTTCTCCGGTTTCGAGTCTGATGTAGTTTTTACTTTCCTTTCCATCTATATACCATTTTTCGGCCTTTATATCCTCGCAGTCCGCCAGATGGAACAATATGGGATTCTCCGAACTGTTGACTGGAATCGACTGCTCGATGCGTGGGTAGTAGAGTCCTTTCCGTTGGGTAGTAACCGAGAGTGTATGCTCTATTTCGTTGGAATTTAGGATAGTGACTTCGTATTGCTTGCCGGGTTGCAAACCGTTTATATGACATTCTGTTGATGTAGTTGTTTGCGAACCTGCAACCTCTGTACTTCCTGTCGGTTTCCAAGTTACTGTCCATTTCTTTCCGATGTTGTCTTGCCATGTCACAAGGGCATCGTATTGGTATGCTTGCACATGATAGTCAGACATACCGAAGTAAGTATCATCCACAGTTAGCAAGATATAGTCATCAACCGTGGCGATTTCCAATATATTCACCTTTGTGTTCCCCCCTTTCCAGGAGCGGAAATCTTTTTGTTTAGCGGACATAAGGCTGGTCACTTTGTATACGCCGGGAAAGAAGCTGTAACGGGAGTAATACACAGCATTTGTCGCATTGGGATACGAACAGACTACTTTCATGCACTCGTGGCCTGCTATGGTATTTACCGAATTGTACGTCAGCCATTTGGAGGGTGTGGTATAATCTATGTGATAGACTAAAAGCCCCGATGTGCCCTGGCTTTCGTGATAACTGTAATAATCTGGAATATCCCATACATTGTCGCCCGTACCCCGGTATTCCAGCAGGAAATAATCATTGTCCGTATCGGTTCCTATCAGATAACCTTTATCCTGATGGACGGGAGCCAGGCGGAATTCTCCTGAGGTATTCAGAACTTCAGGCTCTGCCCAACCTATCATCCAACGTTCCAGAATGCTCAGTGCCGGTGGAGTACGACTGTCGTTGTTGTAGCTGCCACTGGCCATCAGCGAATAGGTACCGGGACCGGCAGCCTGCCCGTTGGTGGTGTAATTCGTATCATAAAGATCAGGCCATCCCAGAACGTGTCCGAACTCATGACAGAACGTGCCGATGGAAGTGAATTTGTTGTTTCCATCTTCGTACTTGGAGAGTTCTCCGGCACAGGCGTAACCAGCGAGCCGGTTACCTCCGAAAGTGTAAGTGCCCTTATATGCTACGCTGTAGCAGTGAGGCCAAATACCTTCAGGGTCGCTTCCGTCCGCTTCACCGCCACCGGAGTAAAAGACGAATACGTCACGCATGACGCCTGCTTCGGAATAAGGACCAAAGTCAATGCCGTTGGCGTAGGCCATCCGGCAGACGTCTACTACCATTTCGTAGGCAAGTTCGTCATCATTGGCGGTGTAGTAGCTACGTTCGTGTGGCAGGGTATAAGGACCTACAACTACAAATTCCGGGTCGAAACGTCCGTTACTGTTGTCATAATAGTATTGCCATGCACTGCCTGTTGCGCCGTTCTCACTGTAATTTTTGCTGTTCAGCATATCTTCGAAGTGTCCTTTGCTACCTATAGTAAAAGGCACATCCGGAAATTCGGCCAATAATACAAGTCCTTTTTGCTTACCTGTGGTAGCAAATCCATTATCTATAAAACGTTCCGGCGGAGTGAATCCGTTTATTGTTCGCGTGTTGGAAGAGTTGCTTTTATTCTGGGCACTGCGCATCATCTGCTGTTTGTGGGCTGTGGGAGATAGGGGGCGAAGTCCTTGTGTGAATCCTTGTCCTAACTGTTGCCTTTCGGAATTGCTTAATTTACCCATCGGACGTGCTTTGACACCAGTAGAGGCCAACTGCCCGTTGGGTGAAAGGGTTGCATAATAATAATCTCCATCAGATCCGGAAGTCAGCGTATAGCCTTCTTCAGATATAGTGTAATGGTAATATTCATCTCCATAAATGCGTATTTTGAGACGGGTACCGTCACTTTGGGTTACGGTGATAACTCCCGGCCGGGCAGGGATGGCATATAGCAGATTGCTTCCTGTAAAGAGAAGAGCTTGGAATAGCAAAAAGGGTATGATGAATGATTTTGTTTTCATGTGTGTTTTTATAAAGATTCCATAGTAAATTCGAAATATAATTTATTACTTGCAAAGTACCGCTATATTTCCCTTTTGAACAATACCTATGTTTAGGTATTTTGTGCTTGTTGATTAGATTCGTTATTATAATAAGATGATGTTCTTGTGTCTGAAAACGACAAAAGCCATCCCCCAGAATAGACAAGTAGGGGACGGCTTTTGTTGTCAGTGTGCTTACTATTATTCAGCAGGCTGTGCAGGTGTTTCCGTTGCAGGAGTACCGTTGGCAGGAGCTTCAGCTTTGGGCTCTTCAGCTTTCGGTTCTTCTGCTTTGGGTTCTTCCTTGGCAGGCTCAGTGGCTTTAGGCTCTTCAGTTTTTTCCGTTGCCGGTTGTTGCTGTTGAGTTTTCACCGGATCCTGAGCGTTTGCCACGAAAGAACCACCACAAACAAACATAAACAGGGCTGCTACTAATACTAACTTTTTCATAATCATTTGCTTTTTTAGAATTATACTAAATATATTTTATAGTTGAAAGTTTAGGTTTCCTTTTTGCTTTAGGAAGCTTTGCGCTTACGTAAATTATAGTTGCAAAGCACGTGCCAGAAGATATGAATTTTAGGTAAATAGTTGATAATTAATGATGAAAAGTGAGTGGGGAAGTGTGGCACAGTGTGGAATTGTGTGGAAAGTGTGGAATGGGGTGTGGAAAAATTCCACACTGGGGCTCTGCTCCGTACCAAGACTATAACAAGGTTGCAAATTGGATACCATTATTTATTTAATAGAGGAGTTCTGAATCGGTTGATATTTTGGAAATGTACGGGTATGGAGAATGATAGCATATAAACCTGTAAAGATGGATAATAGATCTATAATGATAGATAACAAACCTTTTATGATAAATAATAAACCGTTTTCTGTGTTGGATTTGATTACTTTGCATTTATAATAAACATCTATAAAACTATTATGATTGATAATTCTCAGACCCCTAAAATTTCATTCTGCATTACTTGTAAGAATAGATTTTATCAGATTAAAAAGACTCTTCCTCAAAATCTAGAGGATAATCGCAGATTGCAAGAAATAGTAGAATTTGTGCTCGTAGATTTCGGAAGTACGGACGGACTTCGTAAATGGATATCTGATAACTTTAAACATGAAATACGGTCTGGATATCTAAAGTACTTTTATACAGAAGAGATGGTTTATTGGCATGCTTCTATAGCAAAAAATACTGCGCATATGTTGGCGCAAAATGATATTTTAGTAAATCTGGATTGTGATAATTATACAGGAAGTAATGGTGGTTGGTTTGTTATCTTGCAATTTATAAAGAATGATGGACCTATGTTTTTGCACCAATGTTCTGATGATGGTTTTGACGGTTCATTTGGACGTATATCAATTAAGCGGAATGATTTTCTATCCATTGGAGGATATAATGAAAGTTTAGCACCTGCTAGCTATCAAGATTTAGATTTAATCAATAGATTGATGGCGAAAGGTTACAGACGTATCGAAGTGAAAGATTCCAGATATAATAGAGCAATCAGGAATACTAAAGAAGAAGGAATTGCATTTACTCATTCATCGTTCAAAACATGGCATGAAATGGACGAGTATAATGCAAAAATTTCCCAATCTAATATTCTTGCCGGCAAACTTATCGCTAATGGAGGGAGCTTCGGTATCAGAAAGAATATTTTTGATATAGAAGGAAATGTGCCAAAAGAGGTCGATTCTTTGAAATATGCCCATAAAATCTCTTTCAATATTACTTGTATGAATCGCCTTCATCATATTAAACAGACATTGCAACAGAATATTCACGATAATTTCTTATCTGAGCAGGTTGAATTTAATCTTTTGGATTATAATTCAACAGATGGATTAGAGAGATGGGTAAAGCAACAGGGTGAATTGTTTGATACAAGCATATTCAACTATTACAAAACGATCACCCCTACTTGCTATCATCGAACTCATAGCCGGAATATGGCATTCCGCCTGTCAACAGGAGATATTGTTTGTAATTTGGATGCTGACAACTATTTAGGTGAAGGATTTGCCGCATACATATTGAATCTTTTCTGTGTGTCTGATGAAAAAGTATTTTATACTCCAAGGTATTCAGAGAGAGATGTTATTGGGCGTCTTTGTTTATGGCGCAAACATTTCTTGTCTGTTAATGGCTATAATGAGGCGCTTCCCGGATACGGTTTAGAGGATATTGAATTGTATTACCGGTTATGGAAATCCGGAATAGAGCAAGAATTTATTTCAGAAAATCGATTCTGCAAAGCGATTCATCATTCTCATGAAGAGCGTGTTTCGCAAGAATATATGGGAAGGCATATAATAGAAATGTATTTATTTTATATAAATCCGTATCAGACACAAGTATTGCTACGATATCAAGACGGTAGTTACTCTAAAACCATTTTGAAGGATAATATTTATTGTAACTACAACCGCTCGTCCCATTACGAGAATATCAATCAATATTTTCTGGATGAAAAGAATAGAATAATCGGTGGCAAAAATCCGGAAGGGGGACAGTGGGAAGATATTGAAGGCTGTCTGTCTTCTTTCTATAGAGTGGATAATGTTGATTTGCAATCGGAAATACTCGTATATTTATCAGAAACACAAAACTTTTGGGAAATTGAAAGATATGAGTGTGGCGGACTATCTGTCAATCCCAATGGCTTTGGTCAAGGCATTGCCTATAAGAACTTTGATTATGATAATCCTATATTTTTAAAGTAGTTATGAACACAGAATTTATTCGAGAGGGTAATAGAACCTTGTATTGCTTTTCCATATTTTATGCTCAGGATGAGTGGGGAAGAATTTTACCTTTGCTACATACTTATATGATGTCCAATCCTGACATCCATCAATATATGTTTTTCTTGTCGTATGAGAGGGGAGAACATATTAGGTTGATATTCTCTTCTTATACCGTACATGGAGCGATCTTGCAGGAGGCTGTTTATCAGGCTTTGAAGAAGATTGTGGAGAATCATCCGTCTTGTGAGTTAGTACCTACTTTTTATGGAAAAGAATTGTGGGCGCATCATCCTGCTAATGCCGTAGTGAGAAATGCATTTGAGATTTCCCGATATCAAGTATATTGCATTCCATATAGCGCGTTCCTTAATTTAACATCATTACTCATTATACGTCTATTGGCGAATGATTGCAGTGAAGAGGGGCGTACGTCTGTAGCGCTATATCTGTATGTTCAATTATGCAGATCTTCCCGATTTGTTTCTCTCCATGATTATCTTCATTCACTTCATGTTCCGGATTGTACAGAAAATGTGGAAGAAGAAATGGAGCTTATTAGCTTCTATTGGGAAAGTAACCCGGTAGACGAGTTTTTATCTGATATGACGACATTTTATCTTTGGCAAAAAGAGAGGGAGTTTATATATTCTATATTGGGAATTGCAGATGGATTTACGGTTTTGGCCTATAATATTAGAGAGCAATTAGGCTTAATGGATAAAAGTTATTTATACGCTCTTAGCCTTCTTAAAACATGGAGTATGTACACGATAAAATAAATGTAATTTTATGGAAATATTTAGAGAACTACAATCTAACTCTGATGGGATAATGGTTATACGATATTCCTATATGCAAATGATTAGATTTGAGGATATTGTTTGTGTCTATACGGATAGACCATATCTTGTTATTGTTACTAAAGAGAAAGTAAAGAGTCATTTGTTGCAATTTTCTATTAAACAAATGATTGATATTCTTCCTGGTAACTTTTGTATTTGCAATCAATCAACGATTGTAAATGTTGATTATTTGACTGTATGGCAGAAAAGGAAAGAAGAGTATTGGATACGGCTGATTACTGATCATGAATTTAAAGTATCAAGAAGATGTAGAAATACGCTGAAAGGTAAATGGAGATTCGTTTACAAGTTGTCGGAAGTGGAATGGGTTGTAACCGAATAGTATCTAAAAACTGACCGAATTGCATATTTGTAGTTTGCATGTGCTGGATGTCTGGTTTTAAGACTTATATTTGCTGATATAGAAAAATTATTATTCATTAATTTATGAACCCATGAAAAAATTAGGAAAATTAAAGCTGAACAATTTCAGTGAAATGAGTGAACAGGAAATGAAGTTTGTGGTAGGTGGACAATATGATCCAAATGCTAAGAAAGCCTGCCATGAGACTGCACCTACATGTAGTGGTGTATGTGCTCCTATAGTTAGCTATGTAAATAATAAGCCAACATTGATTTCTACGAAATGTACTCGTTCTTATGACTTTGCAACAAAACAATTTATGGGGTGTTCTTGCAATTTATCGTAGTAGTATTCTATGTTTTCTCCACTTTCATTTGAAATAAAGTCGCATTTCTCTTTTCGGATAAAGAGAAATGCGATTTTATAAAACATAATTATATATTTAAAATGAAATCATTTTTTGTCATATTACTGTTTTCAATATTTTCAGTGAAATGTTATGCGGATACTATTGGGAGTGTTGTTGACACTGTCAAGTATATATTTATTCTGGACGGGAAAGTTGTTTCTTCCAGATATATAGGCGAGCATTTGAAAGAAATCGAATGGGTTACTACTGCCACTACTGTACGTGAAGCTGTATTTGCAACGGCGGGAGAATATAGAACTCCATTTTACATGTTTCGCACCCGTAAAGAGGAGGGAGGAAACGAATGAAAAGAATAATAATTTTAACGATGCTTCTTTTCCCATTTGTCTTGGTATGCTCACAGGGAAAATATCATATAAATGGCATTTTGAATAATGATTATAATGGGAAATATGTCAAGTTGTTCCAATTTCAAGGGGATACATTGATCACTTCTATTGACTCTGCGAAGGTGCAGAGGGGGAAATTCTTTTTTGAAGGTACAGCTAATGTTGATGAATTTGCTATTGTTACTATTGGAAAGTATCCTTATGTAAAATCAGTAGAGGTCGTTTTGGAAGAGGGAGATATACGTGTATATATGGATACAGCTTTTGTTGCATTTGGAACACATCTTAATGATTTGCGCAATTCATTGAATAGTGAAATGGTACGGCTTTATAAAATATATTATGATTTTGTGGAAAAGAAAGATGCAATTAAAAGAGACAAAGCGCACGACGATTATCAGAAATTTATATATAATGCAACGATAGAAAACAGATTGAATTTAGTAGGGCGCAGATTTATTGCAGACAATAAATCCGAGATTTGGCCACTTGAAAACTTGGTTAAACTCCATGAAAAATTAGAAACTTTACAGAAAAATAATTCTTTGGTAACACAGGCTGATATCAAAGGGTTTAAGGAACTCTTGGATAAACAAGCTGCATTTACGAAGAAACAAGTGGGGACAGTTAATTCTCAATACTTTGATTTTGTATTACAAGATACACTTGGAATGAAAAGGTCTATATCCGAATATGTAGGAAAATCACGTTTGCTTTTTATTGATTTCTGGGCATCTTGGTGTGGTCCCTGCCGTGCAGATATACCTCATCTTAAGAAGGTGTACGAAAGGTATAAGGATAAGGGATTAAATGTCTTGGCAATTTCATTTGATGGTAATAAAACGGCATGGAAAAGTGCACTGAAGAAACTGAAAATGCCTTGGAAACAGCTTATAGAAGTGAATGGTACCAATTCGGATTTAGCGAAAGCTTATCAAATATATGGCATACCTTATGGTATACTATTAGATTCAGAGGGAACGATTATAGCAGTTGGACTCCATGCTCAAAGTTTAGAGGAATTTTTGTTAAAAGAAGGCTTGAAATAAATATGAAATCTAATATATTTACTGTCTTTTTAGATAATGCCAAACTTAAATATACAGGCTTTTCTTATAAATATTACGAGGAACATCCCTATAAATATAGCATGTTGGGATTATCCATGATGTTGAATGATTATGGAATTGCTAATAAAGGTGTTCGTACCCAGACAAAGGATGAGGCTGTTAAAGAATTAGTGCCTCCTTATATCGCTCATATAAATCATGATTTTGTAAATGTTTACGGAAAGACAGACGAGAAAATATTCTATATATGGCGAGGAGTGGATATTAAATCGACTTATAATGAATTTGTCAAAGTATGGGATGGTATTGCATTGATAGCGGAACCTGACGAAACTTCCGGAGAACCTAATTATGGAGAGAATAAGAGGAAAGATTTATGGCATACAGGAGTACAAATAGTGTTGGGATGTTCTGTCATGATGCTATGTTTATTGTTTTATTGGCAGAATGTATCCAATAGTGTAGGCACTAATTTACTTTTTTTGCTGAATATTGTTGGAATATATATAGGACATTTGCTTGCAAAGAAACAATTGGACTTTAATAGCAGGTATGCTGATAAATTATGTTCTCTGTTTAGTAAGAGTGACTGTAATAATGTTTTGGACTCTAAGGCTGCAAGGCTATGGGGGCTAATCAGTTGGAGTGAGATTGGCTTAGGTTATTTTATCTCAAATATGCTTATATTACTTATTACTCCTCAATATGTAGTATATGTAGTTTTGTTGAATTTGTGTACTATACCTTATGTCTTTTGGAGTATCTGGTTTCAAAAAGTAAAAGTGAAACAATGGTGTCCTCTTTGTTTGTTGGTGCAGGCTTTGTTTATAGGAATGCTGATTGTGGATGTTGTTTGTGGATATATATTCATACCGGTAATTAGCCTGAATGAAATAGTATATGTTGCAGCCATTTATGCGATACCTTTTTTATGCATCCATCTGGCTATGTCTGCTTTTTCTGATTTTAATAAAGAAAGAGGGGCTAAATATGAACTGGAAAGCTTGAAAATGCAAGAAGAAGTTTTTGTCACTTTATTAAAAAAACAAGCGAAGTATCCGGTAAGTAAATCTACATCGCAAATTATATTTGGTAATCCTAATGCGGACTTACTTATTAGTGTGTTTAGTAATCCTCATTGTGAACCTTGTGGAAGAATGCACAAACGATTACGAGAATTGCAAAAGAAATTGGAAGACAAGGCTTGTATTCAATATATTTTCAGTTCGTTTGGTGAGGACTTGAATCCAAGCAATAAATTTCTGATAAGTGCTTACCAAAGTAATACAATAGAAAATTCGGAAGAAATTTATGACCTATGGTTTAATGGCGGGAAGTATAATACAACTGATTTTTTTAATAAATATCAATATGATATTAATGCACCTGCTGTAGAACAAGAGTTTAGGACGCATGAGGAATGGAAAAAAGAGACAAAACTTATGGCAACCCCAACCATCCTAATCAATGGTTACGAATTACCTGATGTGTATAAAATAGAAGATCTGATATTCTTTAAAGATTTGCGTATTGAAATGTAATTTATAATTGCTGATTTTAAAAAGAGAAGTGATGAAAAAGTTAGGAAAACTAATGTAAGTGTCTATGATTATATTGAGAAACAGTGTAAACACAACCCTGGTTGACCGCTGAGGATATGTCTTGGGCAAAAAGAAAGACGAAGAAGAGCAAAGAAGACACATGCAGCAGGAGAAATTCATAGATATCGAATTAATAACCCCTGAAGGAGAACGAAAGTGGTTATCTGAATACGTTGGACATTCCAAATTCCTTTTTATTGATTTCTGGGCTTCATGGTGCGGTCCGTGCATAGCGGATATTCCTAAGATAAAACAAGTATACGAGAAATATAAAGATAAAGGGCTGGAGGTGCTAAGTATATCTATGGATTATAGTAATAAGAGTTGGACTATTGCAATGGATAAGGTGGATATGCCATGGAGGCAGTTTGTATTACCGGCTAATTCTAAAGCCGCAGAATTGTACGCTTTTACTGGTATTCCTCATGGTATTCTGATAGATCAGGATGGGAAGATAGTGCAAGCTTCAGTGACGGGATTCTTCTTGAATATAATTTTGGAAGCATTACTAAAAGGAGAATAAAATCGGTATATAAGAATGAAAAAAAACTTCCCACATTATTCCCAATTGGATGCAATGGATTGTGGACCCTCTTGCTTGCGGATGATAGCTCAGTATTATGGCCGTAAATATTCATTGCAGACCTTACGTGAAAGATGTTATATTACGCGTATGGGTGTTTCTATGTTGGGAATTAGTGATGCGGCGGAAAGTATAGGCTTTCGTACTTTAGGGGTAAAGACTGATTTTGAACAATTGAGTAGGGAGACTCCCCTTCCCTGCATTTTACATTGGAATCAGAATCATTTTGTGGTTTGTTATGGCATAAAAAAAACTCAGAAGGGCGAATATAAAATTAAAATTTCTGATCCGGCCAGGGATAAGATAGTAATCAGTGAAGATGATTTTTTAAAGCATTGGCTTAGTACTAAAGTGGATGGGAAAAATATCGGAACTGCACTTTTGTTGACTCCTTCGCCAGAATTCTATCAGTATGAAGATGACTATCAACAGGGTAAAAAGAATCTCTATTATTATGTGAAATATCTAATACCTTATAAATCACAGATTGCACAATTGATAATTGGAATGTTACTCGGAAGCCTCTTTCAACTAATATTCCCTTTTCTTACTCAAGCAATGGTAGATCAAGGTATAGGAAATGCAAATTTGAACTTTGTGACCCTGACGCTCATAGCGCAACTTATACTATCTGTAACTCAACTTGGCGTAAATTTTATTCGAAGTTGGATAACTCTCCATGTAAATACTCGTATTAATATAACGCTTATATCCGATTTCTTGTCTAAATTAATGAAGCTACCCATACGCTATTTCGATACAAAAAACATCGGCGATATAATGCAACGTATTGGCGACCACGGAAGAATTGAATCCTTCCTAACTGGTTCAACTTTGTCAACTCTATTTTCATTTGCAAACTTTTTTATCTTTGCATTTATTTTGGCATACTATAATTTGCCTATATTAGGTGTATTTATTTTAGGTAATTCACTTTATATTGCGTGGATTATGCTCTTCCTTCGTTATCGTAGGATTCTGGATAGTAATCGTTTTGCACAAGCTGCTGCAGAACAGGGGAATCTATATCATATGATAACGGGTATGCAAGATATAAAACTAAATAATTGTGAAAGGCAACAGCGTTGGAAATGGGAAAGGATACAGGTTAAATTGTTTAGAATCAGCATGAAAGGGGTAGCATTAGGTCAATATCAGCAAGTTGGTTCACTTTTTTTTAATCAAATAACTTCTTTGCTTATTTCTTTTTTAGCGGCGAAAGCTGTTATTGATGGAGATATCACATTAGGAATGATGATGTCAATCAGTTATATTATTGGTCAGCTTTCTGCTCCTATTGGCGAAGTCATAGGTTTTACCCAATCTCTACAAGATGCTAAAATAAGTCTTGAGCGTTTAAATGAGGTGCATAATAAGGAAGACGAGGAATTCAATATCACCGAAAAAATAAACCAATTACCGGACAATAAGAGTATAAAACTGGAAAATGTATGTTTCACATATGATGGAGCAGATAGGGATTATGTGTTGGATAATGTGACTCTTGAAATTCCCCAAAACAAAGTAACGGCAATAGTTGGTGCTAGTGGTAGTGGAAAAACAACCATAATAAAACTTTTGTTAGGCTTCTATTCGCCACTGAAAGGAAATATAAAAATACAAGATGTTTCTCTTGATGACATAAATCCACATCTTTGGCGTGCACGTTTGGGAGCCGTTCTGCAAGATAGTTTTATCTTTTCAGATACTATTGCCAATAATATAGCAATTGGAGAAGAAAGTATTGACAAGAAACGACTGCTACAAGCTGTGGAAATTGCTAATATTAGAGAATTTATAGAATCACTTCCGCTCAAATATAATACAAAAATAGGCATGGAAGGAAATGGAATTAGTCAGGGACAAAAACAACGTTTATTAATTGCCCGTGCGGTTTATAAGAATCCGGAATATCTTTTCTTTGATGAGGCTACTAATTCTTTGGACGCCAATAATGAACGTGCGATTCTTGATAATTTAATGAATTTCTATGTCGGAAAGACAGTGGTTGTAGTTGCACATAGGCTCAGTACTGTACAAAATGCAGATCATATAATAGTTCTTGACAGGGGAAAAATAGCAGAACAAGGTACACACAAACAACTCATCAGCTTGAAGAGGAGCTACTATACTTTGATAAAAAATCAATTAGAATTAGGTATGTAATGTCCGAAGATACTAATAATATAGAGTTAAGAAGTGAAGAAGTACAAGAAATTCTTGGAGAGGTACCTGCCTGGATTTTGCGTCGTGGCATAACTTTAACTGCTATTATTGTGGTTGTTATTCTATTAGGCAGTGCCTTTTTTAAATATCCGGATGTTATTACATCTTCAGTAGTTTTAACGAGCACCAATCCTGCAATAAGTATAGTTGCGAAATCCTCTGGAAGAATACAACATTTATATATTAATGATAATCAGTATATCGATAAGGGAAGCTATTTGGCTGTTATTGAAAATAGTGCAAAACCTCATGACGTATTGTATTTGAAAAAGTATCTTTTGTCAATCAATTCATTGGATACTATTAATTTATTGCCTAATAAAGGGTTGGAAGTTGGTAATTTGCAGGCTCTTTATTCCTCGTTTTATCTTACTCTTTCAGAATATATACGATTTAAAAGGGAACAATATTATTTTCTAAAAATTAAATGGGTACAAGAAAAAATAGAGCAATATAAAGTATCATATCAAGATATACTGCGTCAGAAGATACTTGTCGAAGAACAATTTGAAATAGGACAAAAACAATATAGAAGGGATTCCACTTTGTTTGTACAGAAATTATTGTCAGAAGAAAATTTAGAAAATAGTTATAATAATTATCTACAAAGAAAACTTTCTTTAGAAAATATATATGCAACTTTAAACAATATGCAATTGCAAACATTGCAGATGTGTGAGTCTTTGTCAGACATGGAATTTCAATATTCAGAAAAGAAAAATAATCTAGAGACCCAAGTGAATAACTACATTACACAATTAATCACTGAAATTCAAAATTGGGAATTGAGTTATGTTATAATAGCACCCATATCTGGACAAATCACTTTTACACAATATTGGAGTATAAATCAGAACATTGCTTCTGGAGAGCCAATTTTCAATATTGTACCAGATGAAAAAGGTCTTTTAATGGGGAAGGCACTACTGCCCGCAGAACGTTCCGGTAAGGTAAAAATAGGACAAACACATATAGTAAGTTTTGATAATTTCCCTAATAATGAATTTGGAATTGTTAAAGGAGTGATAAAAAATATCTCTTTAGTACCTTCAGAAATAGAAAAGAAAAAAATATATATAGTTGAAATATTATTACCCAAAGGACTTATTACATCTTATAATAAGGAATTGCCATATTTATTGGAAATGGAAGGAAAAGCAGAAATAATAACGGATGATTTGTCTCTTTTAGAAAGATTTCTCTTACCGATAAAAAAAGTATTAAAAGAAAACTTATGAGCCAAAAAACAAAAATGTTGAATCGAATTATTCATTATTTAATATTGAATGCTAGTTTTATTCGAGATTTAGGACTGTTAGATGGGAAAATGGGAATCTGTATCTTTTTCTATCTTTATGCGAGACAGACGGGTAGCAAGTTATATGAAGAATTAGGAGGATATCTTTTGGACGAGATTTATAAAGAGATTACTCAATCGGCTTCAATCGGTTTTGCTAAGGGACTGTGTGGAATTGCCTGGGGAATTGAATATCTGATACAAAATGATTTTGTGAAGGCTGACAGGGATAAAGTCTTGGAGGAACTTGATTTAAAAATTTTAGAGAAGGATGTAACTCGTTTTAGGGATTTTTCATTGGAAGATGGACTGAAAGGAATTGCTTATTATGTAATTAGTAGATATTGTAAAAGAATAAATCCCCATGAACTCATAAGCAAAGAATATATCAATAATTTGATTTGTGCATTGAAGCAGAATAAAGGAGATGAAGAAGCTGGGGTGCTGGTAAATAAGTTGTCTAAAATATGGGATGGAGAAGTTATAGGTGATCGGGAAACAATATTAGAAATAATAGTAGATAAAACGACTTATACTCCTAAAACGCTATTCAATATTCCTCGGGAAATAGGAATTCGCAATAATGGATATACAGGTATTGCACTTAAATTGATATTCGAGAATCATGAAAAGTAAAATATATATATTAGAGAAGGCCAGTAGAGCAATGAATTATGGAATCGGAACTTATGTAAAGCAGTTGACGAATTGCTTGTTGTCTTCTAAAATGGATTTTTGTGTGATACATCTTTATGCTGATTGCTTGGAAACGACAATTATAGATAAAGGTGGATATCAGCAAATATCAATACCTACACCTTATAGTAATATTGCTGCATGTTTACAATATTATTCGCGTAATGTGGCTTACTTACTCAAAACACTTATAACAGAGGACAGCGATACCAGAATCATTTTCCATTTGAATTTTCTGCCTGATAATAATCTTGTAAAATATTTGAAGCACCTTTTTAAATGCCATATTGTATTGACTGTACACTATACCAACTGGAGTTTCAGTCTGTTAGGCGATTTTGATTTATTGAAGCGTATAGTGGATAAAAAGAGAAGTAAACTTACTCAGTCAGAGAAACAAATAGTAGATGAAATAAAGGAGTATAGGATGATGATGAAGCGGTGTGACCTGATTATTTGTGTTGCGCAACATACATTAAAAGCATTACAAGAATTAAGTTGTATCGGTACTTCTAAGGCTTGTGTAATCAACAATGGAATAGCGGATTGTTACCTTAAAAGAGGGAAAGATAAGAAATTGCGGCAGAAATATCATCTAGAGGATGATGAACAAATCATTATATTTGCTGGGAGGCTTGATGAAATAAAAGGAGTTCCTTTTCTTATTAAAGCTTTTGAACGTGTATTGGTTGATTATCCTAAAAGTCGGTTGATTATTGCAGGGGATGGTGATTTTAATGAATGCCTTAGGGGAACAAAAAAATGTTGGTCAAGAATCACATTCACGGGGAGAATTGATAAAAGGCAGTTATATGGGCTCTATACAATTGCTAATGTTGGCGTAGTTTGTTCTATTCATGAGGAATTCGGATTGGTGGCTATTGAAATGATGATGCATGCTTTACCATTGGTTGTTACTGATACCAGTGGACTTAGCGAACTTGTTATTGATGGTGTTTCCGGTCTAAAGTCTCCAATAAGGCGTATTAAAAGAAAACGTAGTCCGGATGTTAAAGTGCTTTCAGAGCAAATTATAAAGCTGCTGGATTCTAAGACGCTTGCACTACAATTAGGGAGAAAGGCAAGAAAACGTTTTTTAGAAAATTATGCTCTTGAAGTGTTTAAAAAGAAAATGATGTCAGTATATGAAGCATTACTGAATTAAATTCTCTGAAATAAGATTGTAATAATTGCTTTATGACGATATTCAAGGAAAGTCCTTTAGAAAGATCGCTTGCATTGTCGCTTTGGATTTGAGTATCTGAGGTAATAATAAGAAGATTCCGTTTTTTCAGCCTCTTCCGGAATCCCCTGTTCATCGGTATTCCGGCTGAAACAACTTTTTCCTTTTCGCCACTTCACTTCCACGTGTCGCGTGGTATGGGTGGTAGATAGAGTCCGCATGCCGCCTTACGCTCATCCTATTACTTGATGTGTTTAATATCCTTGGTAATTGTGTCAAAGGTGCTTATTTGTAAGTGAACCACTCCGGTTGTTCAATCGAATGACTCCAGTTGTTCACTTGAACTACTAGAGTCATTCAACCGAACAACTCCAGTCGTTCACTTATGAGGCAGTATCCAAATGCATATAAGTAAGTGAGTTGTGCGTATCAGAGTCCTATCTTCTTTTACAAGCACATTTATGATAAAAAAGGTCGTAAAAAGCTTGCAAACCCCTTATCCCGCATACTAACTTCGTGCCATCGAGCTCGACAAACCGATACTATTAACCATTTAAAGAAAACAAGAAACATCATGAAGAAGAATCGAATGACATTACAAGAACATCGCCTCCTGCGCGAGGCAAGCCAATTACTGACTTTTGCGGAAAAGATGAAAACGGCAAAACCGAAAATAACCCCAAAAGCATCGCAGCCCCTCGCCAACGCGACTTTGCTTCTGACCCGAAATGTAAAGGAATTCCTGACAACCCGTTATGACTTCCGCTACAACCTGCTGACAGACGAGACCGAATTCCGCCATGCCGGTCAACGTGCCGCTCCCTTTATTCCCATCGGCAAGCGTGAACTGAACGCTTTATGTATCGAAGCGCATGACGAAGGTATTCCTTGTTGGGACAAGGACCTGAGCCGCTACGTCTATTCCTCTTATATTCCTTCCTATCACCCTTTTCATCTCTATATGGAAGAGTTGCCCGCTTGGGATGGTCACGACCGGCTGACCGCACTTGCCCAACGTGTTTCTTGTCGTCCGTTGTGGGTACAAGGTTTTCACACATGGATGTTGGGGCTTGCTTCGCAGTGGATGAACCTGTCCGGACTTCATGCCAACAGCGTAGCGCCTATCCTTGTCAGCCGGGAGCAGGGGCGCCGGAAGAGCACCTTTTGTCGCTCGCTAATGCCTGATGTGCTGATGCGCTACTATACCGACAATCTGAAACTTACCTCGCAGGGACAAGCCGAACGGCTCCTGGCGGAAATGGGATTGCTGAACATGGATGAATTCGATAAATATGCCGAAACCAAGATGCCATTGCTGAAGAACCTGATGCAGATGTCCACCCTTAATATTCGTAAGGCCTATCAACAGAGTTTCCGACAGCTGCCCCGCGTCGCGTCGTTCATCGGTACGAGCAATCGCTTCGATCTGCTTACCGACCCAACGGGCAGCCGCCGCTTCCTTTGCGTGGAAGTGAAACACAACATCGACTGTACCCACATAGAGCATGACCAGATTTTTGCCCAACTGAAAGCTGAACTGTCTGCCGGACGGCGTAACTGGTTCACCAAGAAAGAGGAGGAAGAATTACAAAGACACAATGAAAAGTTTTATCGTATCAGTCTTGTTGAAGAGGTGCTTGTTTCCCGGTTCCGGACCCCGCTTCCCCATGAAAAGAGCCTTGACTTGACCGCCGCCGACATTTTCGGCGAATTACAAACGGTTAATCCTGCCGCTATGCGAGGTAGTAACCCTATGCGTTTCGGACAAATACTGATTCGGGCAGGACTGAAAAGGAAACATACGGAATACGGAAATGTGTATGAAGTGGTGAAAAGAGAAAAGTAGTTTCAGCTGGAAACCCAATGAATAACGGGATTCGGAGAGACTGAAAGAACTGTAAGCTGAAAAGCTGGTTTGTTAATTCTCTATATTGTAAAGTTTCAGCTTATTGTATAATGTTTTACGGTCTATGCCCAGTAGTTGTGCCGCCCGGCTTTTATTGTTTCCCGTTTGCCGCAGTGCTTCGATAATCTGATGCTTTTCTGTCTCTTCATTACGCAATGGCAAACCTACATGGGAATGAGTGATTTGTTGCAATTCTGTTAGTTCTTTCAGTGTAATAAGTTGGTCTTGTGCCAATAGGGTGGCGCGTCGTACCGCATTCTTCATCTGTCGCAGATTTCCCGGCCAATGGTATTCCAGCAATGCTTTGGATGCTGCATCGTCAAACCCGATCAACTGTTTGTCCAGTTCTCGGTTGGCTTGGTCGAGGAAGAAGTTGGCAAAGAGGAGGATGTCTTCTCTCCGGTCCTTAAGTTCGGGCATGCGCAGGGTGAACTCATTGATACGGTGGTACAGATCCTGACGGAAAGTTCCTTTCTCGATGGCTTGTTCCAAATCTTCGTTCGTAGCGGAAACCAAACGCACATCTACAGTGATTTCTTTATTGGAACCTACCGGACGTATTTTTCGTTCCTGCAAGGCACGTAGCAGTTGTATCTGGACTTCGTAGCTGAGATTACCTATTTCATCGAGGAAGATGGTTCCTCCGTTGGCTGCAACAAAGGCTCCTGTTTTGTCTGTCAATGCTCCGGTGAATGAACCTTTTACGTGTCCGAAGAATTCCGATGCGGCAAGTTCTTTAGGGATGGAGCCACAGTCGATGGCGACGAAAGGCTGTCCGGCACGCTTGCTGAGTTGATGGATGCGGTGGGCTACATACTCTTTACCCGTTCCGCTGGCACCATTGATCAGTACCGACATTGTGGTGGGGGCAACTAGTCTTACATAATTATAAAGTTGCTTGGCAGCATCACTTTCTCCTTCCAGATAGTCGGAAGACGGAGCACCGCCTGCATTTTTCTGATGGGTACTTTCTCCTTTTCCGGAACTGATGGTTTGTTTGGGGGAAGCAGCGGGTTGTCTCACAGCCTCACTGATTTTCTTCAGAAGCTCGTCCGGATTTACAGGCTTGGCAACGTAGTCGCTGGCACCTAATTTCATGGCTTGCACCGCCGATTGTATATCAGCATAGCTTGTCATCATGATGAGTGGAATGGACAGACCTTGCTCTCCCAACCACTTCAACAGGTCGATGCCGTCCTTGTCGGGCAGACGCAGGTCGGACAAAATCAAGTCGGCACCCTCCGTTTCCAAATGTTTCTGGGCGCGGGCGATACTGCTGACGGAAGCTACCTGAAAGCCTTTTTTGCCTAACCAGGTCTTCAGCATCATACCGTAAGTAATGTCGTCTTCAACGATGAGTATGGATTTCATTGCCTTATCTTTTGTCTCTTTTAAGACACAAAGGTAAACCGTTTTGTCTGAAAATCGTATATTTGCAAACTTAATTTAAATAAAAAGCGTTATGAAGAGGAATTTCACCGTATTATTAACCATACTGATTTGCAGCGTTACAGCCTGCCAATCGGGACAAAAGAAAGATAGAAACATGGATCAGGAAACTAAATTGAAGATTGAAACAACTGCGGGTGACATTATCGTGAAACTGTATAATGAGACACCGCAACATCGTGATAACTTCATCAAACTGGCGGAAGAGGGTACATACGAAGGTACATTGTTCCACCGTGTCATCAAGGATTTTATGATACAGGCAGGCGACCCTGAGTCAAAGAATGCTCCGAAAGGCAAGATGCTGGGTGCAGGTGATGTAGGTTATACTATTCCGGCTGAGTTTGTTTATCCGAAGTATTTCCATAAGAAAGGTGCATTGTCGGCTGCGCGTCAGGGTGACAATGTGAATCCGAAGAAGGAATCATCGGGTTGCCAGTTCTACATTGTGACGGGTAAAGTGTATAATGATACTACGTTGTTGGGGATGGAGAACCAGATGAACCAGAATCGTCTGACTACTGTGTTCAATGCTTTGGCACAGAAGCACATGAAGGAAATCTATAAGATGCGTAAGGAAAATGACCAGGATGGTCTGATGAACTTGCAGGATAGCTTGTTTGCACAGGCTGAGGCGGAAGTTGCCAAACAACCGGAATTCCACTTTACACCGGAACAGGTGAAGGCTTATACTACGGTAGGTGGTACGCCGCACTTGGATGGTGAATATACTGTGTTCGGCGAAGTGATCGAAGGCATGGATATAGTAGATAAGATACAACAGGTAAAAACGGATCGTAGCGACCGCCCGGAAGAGGATGTGAAGATCAAAAAGGTGGTAGTATTGGACTAACTGTTGGTGAAATTAGTTCAAAACGGTATAGTAATGAACTAAATGCTGATAATGATTTAGGCGCGGATTACGCGGATTACACGGATTAATGGCTGCGCTATCACACTATATTACAGGAAAAGAATCTGTGTAATCCGCGTAATCCGCGCCTAAAATTATTATCATAACCGAAAAGAAAGAAATTCCTTTCTCCGATAAGTTACAATCTCTATTTTATGAAAATCAATAAACATATTCTCCCTAATGGTCTGCGACTGGTGCATTACCAGGATCTCAGTACTCAGATGGTAGCACTGAACATCGTCTATGATGTAGGTGCCCGGGACGAAGATCCCGAACATACCGGCTTTGCCCATCTGTTTGAACATCTGATGTTTGGCGGTTCTGTGAATATACCCGACTATGATGCTCCTTTGCAGTCGGCAGGTGGCGAAAACAATGCTTGGACGAACAATGACATTACGAACTATTACCTCACCGTCCCCAAGTCGAATGTAGAGATCGGCTTCTGGCTGGAGTCCGACCGTATGCTGGAACTGGCATTCAGTGAACAAAGCCTTGAAGTGCAGCGCGGTGTGGTCATGGAGGAGTTCAAACAGCGTTGTCTAAACCAGCCTTACGGAGATGTGGGACATCTTATCCGTCCGTTGGCTTATGAGGTGCATCCATACCGCTGGCCTACCATCGGGAAGGATTTATCGCACATCGAACAAGCTACACTGGAGGAAGTGAAATCATTCTTTTACCGCTTTTATGCACCTAATAATGCCGTGCTTGCCGTTACCGGAAATATATCATGGGAAGAAGCTGTTCGATTGACAGAAAAATGGTTCGGCCCGATTCCCCACAGGAATGTGCCTGTGCGACAATTGCCGCAGGAACCCGTACAGACGCAGGAACGCAGACAGGTAGTGAAACGTCCTGTTCCCTTGGATGCGCTGTTTATGGCTTTTCATATGTGTAGTCGCGAGCATCCTGATTACTATGCTTTTGATATTCTTTCAGATATCCTTAGTAACGGACGCTCCAGTCGCTTGAACCGTCGGTTGGTGCAGGAACAGAAATTGTTCTCCGGTATAGATGCTTATATTTCGGGAACGCGTGATGCGGGATTGCTGCATATCAGTGGAAAACCGTCAGCCGGAGTCTCACTGGAACAGGCTGAGGCCGCTGTACGTAAAGAGTTGCAGGAGTTGCAGCAAGTGGCGATAGAAGAACAGGAATTGGAGAAAGTAAAGAATAAGTTTGAATCCACCCAGATATTCGGGAATATCAATTACCTGAATGTAGCTACAAATCTGGCATGGTTCGAACTGACCGGGCAAGCGGAGGATATAGACCGTGAGGTAGAACGGTATCGCGCAGTGACGGCAGAACGTCTGAAGACAGTTGCACAAGAGACTTTTCGTGAGGAAAACTCGGTGGTATTATATTATGAGAAAGATAAATGAATAGATTAATTGCTACATACAAGGGGCATTATAAAGCCCTCTTTTACTTAGGACTTCCCATCGTTATCGGTCAAATGGGAGTCATTGTTCTTGGATTTGCCGATACCTTGATGGTGGGACATCATAGCACGGCCGAGTTGGCTGCCGCTTCTTTCACCAACAATCTTTTTACACTTTGCATTATTTTCAGTACCGGTTTCTCTTATGGACTGACGCCTGTGGTGGGTGAGTTCTACGGTAACCGTCGTTTCATGGAGGCTGGACAAGCTTTGCGCTCAAGTTTGCTTGCCAATGTGTTGGTAGCACTGTTGCTGACGCTTATTATGACTGTCGTCTATTTCTGTGTGGAATACATGGGACAACCCGCGGAACTGATTCCCTTGATAAAACCTTATTTTCTGGTTCTACTTGCATCCCTGGTATTTGTCATGCTGTTCAATGGCTTTAAGCAATTTACGGATGGCATTACTCAAACGCAGACTGCTATGTGGGTGCTTCTTGGTGGAAATGCGCTGAATATTGTCGGCAATTATGTGCTGATTTACGGAAAGTTCGGTTTCCCGGAATGGGGATTGCTCGGTGCGGGTATCAGTACCCTGTTCTCACGCATCGTCATGGTTATTGCTTTTGCATTGATTGTTTTTCGTAGTCGGAGGTTCCTGAGATATAAAGTAGGGTTCTTCCGCTTGGGATGGTCGAAACAGATGTTCAGGAAATTGAATGGACTTGGGTGGCCTGTCGGTTTGCAGATGGGCATGGAGACGGCTTCATTCAGTCTCAGCACGATTATGGTTGGTTGGCTGGGAACTATTGCTTTGGCTTCACATCAGATTATGCTCACTATTTCTCAGTTCACCTTTATGATGTTTTATGGGATGGGGGCGGCGATTGCCGTTCGCGTCAGTAACTTCAAGGGGCAGAACGATATGGTGAATGTCCGCCGTTCGGCATATGCCGGCTATCATCTCATCTTGGCAATGGCGGTGGTGCTTCTGAGTATCGTGTTTCTGTTGCGCAATCAGGTCGGGGGCTGGTTTACGGATAGCGTGGAGGTTTCTGCCATGGTATCTTCTTTGTTCCTTCCATTCTTGGTTTATCAGTTTGGTGACGGACTGCAAATCAGCTTTGCCAATGCCCTGCGTGGTATTGCAGACGTAAAACCGATGATGTTCATTGCATTTATTTCTTATTTTGTTATATCTTTGCCTGTAGGATACTTATGCGGTTTCGTGCTGGGCTGGGGTACGGTCGGTGTATGGATGGCCTTCCCGTTCGGACTGACTAGTGCGGGTATTATGCTCTGGTTGCGTTTCCGCTATAAAACGAAAGATAAATGAATAATGTCTCCAAGAAGAAGATAGCTGCCGGTTATGCTGTCCTGCTGGCAGTCTTGCTTTATTCCCTGTTCTTCGTGCACCGGGAAATGGAGAATCTTATGAGTTCGGATAATAGTGATATTCTGCGTACGGACAGTCTGATTGGGCTTTTGAGAGAGAAGGATGCTAATACCGTCCGCCTGCTGCGTACACTGAGCGAAGCCAATGACAGCATGATTTCAGCCCGTGAAGTGGAACAGATTATTGCCGAACAGGATACTATTATCACCCAACAACGTGTACAACGCCGGGTTATTGCCCGTCGCGATACGGTTGTGACACAACCCAAGAAGAAAAGTTTCTTCCGCCGTTTGGGAGAAGTCTTCGTCCCACCACGCAAAGATTCAGCTGTTCAGGTGCAAACAACCCTTGAAGTTGCTACGGATACTGTACTCGATGCTTATAATCCGGTTGATTCCCTGCACGCGAAGCTGCGCACTGTTGCCCAACAGAAGAGGGCTACCAATAGTGTGATGCAGCGTCGTAAGCGAACTTTGCAACGTCTTGATCATGCACTGAGTGCTCGTATCGACAGTCTTTTGAAAGGATATGAACAGGAAACCCTGATGCGTGCCCGCGAAGAGGCTGAGTATCAGAAAGCTGTTCGGCATCGTTCTGCAACGATTATTTCGGGTATTGCTGCCGGGGCTGTTGTGCTGTCCGTTATCTTTCTTGTCATGATCTGGCGGGATGTCACCCGTAGTAACCGTTATCGGCGTCAATTGGAAGAAGCCAATCGTTTTGCCGAAGAGTTGCTTGCCTCCCGCGAAAAGTTGATGCTTGCCATTACCCACGATTTCAAGGCTCCCTTGGGTTCCATTATGGGATATGCTGACTTGCTCTCCCGGCTCACCGTTGACGGAAGGCAACGCTTCTATCTCGACAACATGAAAACTTCTTCGGAACACCTGCTGAAGCTCGTTACCGACTTGCTCGACTTCCATCGCCTCGACTTGAATAAAGCTGAGATAAATCGTGTTACTTTTCATCCTGCACGCTTGCTGGAAGAAATCTATGTCAGTTTCGAACCACTGACTTCTGCCAAAGGATTGTCTTTGAAGTGTGAGATAGATCCGGAACTGAAAGGAGCTTTTATCAGTGATCCATTGCGCTTACGCCAGATTGTCAATAACCTGCTCTCTAATGCAGTGAAGTTTACTTCAGAGGGCGGCATTACCCTGACCGCCTCTTTTGTGCCGAAAGGCGATTCCGTTTTTCCCGGTAACCATTTGAAACTCTCTGTTATCGATACGGGAAAGGGGATGGATCCTGGTGACCGTGAGCGTATTTTCCAGGAATTCACCCGTCTGCCCGGAGCACAGGGAGAGGAGGGATTCGGACTGGGACTGTCCATTGTTCGTATGCTGGTGCAACTGCTGGAGGGACGTATTGAGGTGGATAGCGTACTCGGAAAGGGGAGCACATTCACGTTACGGGTACCTCTGTATCCGGTGGCATTGGATAATGACACTTCCGCCTTGAATGAACAACCAAGTGAGGACTCACAAACTCAGATACCCGCATTACATATTCTCTTGATTGATGATGACCGCATTCAGCTTACTCTCACTGCCGCCATGCTTGCACAGAGTGGTATTACTTCCGTAACCTGCCTGCAACTGGATGAACTTTTGGAAGCCCTCCGTACTGATACTTTCGATGTGCTGCTGACCGATGTGCAAATGCCTGCCATGAATGGTTTCGATTTGCTGAGGCTGCTGCGTGCTTCGAATATCCCGCAAGCCAAGACAATTCCGGTGATTGCCGTTACCGCCCGTAGTGATATGAAGCGTGAGGAGTTTCTGCAACATGGTTTTGCCGGAAGTCTGCATAAGCCGTTTACGGTGAATGAATTGCTTGCAGAGATTGGTGTGCTGCAAGCAGATATTGCTACTGTTGATGCCGCCCCTTCTTCTACCTTGAATTTTTCCGCCCTTACCGCTTTTTCCGGTGATGATCCGGATGCGGCAAAATCCATACTGGAAAGTTTCGTCACAGAAACACGCCTGAATGTTGACCGCTTGCGACAGGCATTGGAAACAGAAGACACAGATGGCATTGCCGCTATGGGCCATAAGATGCTTCCTTTGTTTACTCTGTTGGGAGCCAATGATCTTGTTACTTTATTGAAAGAGCTTGAAGCCTCACGTGGAGTACCTTTTGATGAAAAAATAAAAGAGAAATCGCTTGCTGCTCTAAACCTGATAGAAGATATACTTGAACAAGCCTTCCTTTTTATTTCGTCTGCTTAAACATCCCTTTCCTCTGCTTGGCCGGTAGCTTAAAGTACTGCCTCAGAAAAAGTTTATGTTTATATACGGTTGTTGCCACTTCCATTATCTGATCCCGTAATTTCAGGATAGGTTCCCTATATCTTTCCGGTGCGGTGCGGATGCTATTGATCGCACTATCTGCCCGGTTTATCAATTCCTCAGGGACATCTACCATCGCCTGAATTTCTGCATCCGGTTTCAGGGGCTCAAATGCCTTATTCCGGTAACGGACGAATTCATTGATGGCGTCCGTAGCTTTTCCCTGTAAATCCATTGCCATATTGTAAGCATTCAGAATCTTCTGGTAGCCGGCGATGCGGATGTTGTTACTCGTAAGTTCCAGCATATAATAAACCAAATCATTACTTCGTCCGTTCGATAACATACGCTGTCTGACACTTACCAGCCTTTCCAGTGTATCCTGCCGTGCATATAGCGCCAATGTATCCGCCCAATAGAACACCGGTACTGAGCGTTGTTCATCTACAACTCCTGTATCAAACTCTTCATAGCTCAGTGGACGTTCGCGGAACTGGAACATCGGATCGAAAGGCATGTGTGTTTTCAGTAATGTATCCGGTAATAGCTTGCAGAAACGATGATTCGGGGAAGGAATGAACTGGTAGTTTTCCACAAATCCGGCGCCCCATGTAGGGTCAAACATATACCATTTCCCACTTACTTTGGCTGCGCACCATTCATGTGGGTCGGGCAGTAAGGCACCGTCCCTGCGGTTATAGCCATCAATAACATAAGCATCCATTCCCGCTTCCTTCACCAGTGCTTTAAAAAGTAACGCATAATCCTGGCAAATACCTTTGCGTTCGGATAGTATTTTTTGTATTTCTTTCGTCTCATCCGCTTCCTCGTTGCGAGAAGTATAGGTTATGTACACATTGTATTTAATATTTCTTGAAACCCAGGTGTAGATGGCGCGTGCCAGTTGGTCGTCTGTGCTGAGATGCTGTTTCAAGTAAGCTACAAGAGAAGAAACGCTCCTTCCGGCAGCTTCGGGTGCTGCAAGTGCCACGGAATCGGGAAACGTAAGGCGTTCAGGCATTATGCTGTCAGGAGATGCTTTTGATACAGCTGAAATTGAAAAAGCCTTATCCTGCGTGGCTGTATTACGCCATGCAGAAGACAATTTGCTGAAAGGAAAGAGGAGGCAGAGGGCGAATAGCCACACCGTGAGCCTGTTTGTTGATTGCCGGAACATACTTGTCATATCTATTTGATGGAAGCAAAGGTAGGGGATTTATTGATAAACAGCAAGGATAAATATTGAAAAATATGTGCAAAGGGAAATTTTGTGAGTAGTGTCTCTTTCATGATCTTGAACATGCCCTTGATCATGCCTGAAAACCTTCACCCATATGTACGGTATGACACTGTCTGACTCTTGTTAGTTGGTACGTGAGAAAGTGAAGTAATTTTCAGACGGGCGTTGAATATTGGCAACGCCCTTTGCGGTATAGAGTGCCGGATAGTGGAATAAATAGCCTTTTTGTCTTCTGCATCAACCAAATGTCGTTGGAATTTGTTTACTTTGTAACGATTTAAACACTGACTATCGATTGACGTCCTAATGAGAAGAAAATGGTTAAAATGGGTAGTGTGGATACTACTTACCCCTATCATATTATTTGCAATATTGATGGTATTGCTTTATATCCCTCCCGTACAGAACCTGATACGGAAGCAAGCTACTGCCATCGCATCCGAGGCAACGGGTATGGATATATCTGTTGAACGCATTGACCTCCGCTTTCCGCTGAACCTTTTGGTACGTGGTGTGCAGGTCATTCAGCCTATACAGGCAGATAAACAAATATCCTCAGCTCCCGGTGACTCTCTTGCCGTGAAACAAACTCCTGATACTTTGCTAACCCTGGAAAGCCTGAACGTGCGCGTGCAGGCATGGCCGTTGATACGTGGACAAGTAGAAGTGGATGAGGTAACCGTGAACGGAGTTTTCCTGAACTCTGCCGATCTGATAGAGGGGATCCGCATACGTGGTGTATTGGGACGTTTCTTCCTTGAAAGCCATGGCATAGACCTGAAGAAAGAGGATGTCGTCATCAATCGTGTGGAATTGAGTGATACTCATATGCTCGTTGTGATGAATGATACTACCACTGCCGAACCGGATACTGCGACTACCGCCCTTAATTGGAAAGTAGCCTTGCACAAGTTGGCACTGAAAAACGTTTCCGTTGATTTGCAAATGCCGTTGGATTCCATGCGTCTTGCTGCCCGTCTGGGTGATGCAGAGGTAGATGATGCGGTTGCTGACTTGGGCGGACAGATGTACGGTCTGAAGAAATTTGAATTGAGCAGTACTACGGTGAACTATGACACGGGCAGCCAATTGCTCAGTGCCATTAATAGCCTGATAGATACCGGTAGTCTTGCGGCTACTGATAGCACCGGTGTGAAACCTGCTCCCGGATTTGATGCTTCGCACATTGCCTTGCGGGATATTCGTATTGGGGTGGACTCCGTGCTTTATCATGGACGGAATATCAATGCCGTTATCCGGGAATTCTCCATGAACGAGCGTTCCGGTTTGAGCGTCACTTCACTGACGGGAAGGGTATATGCTGATTCCACAGTCATTCAGGTGCCTTCCTTAAAATTACTTACCCCACACAGTGAAATGGATTTCACTGCCCAGACTTATTGGGAACTGGTGGAAATTCCCACCTCCGGACGACTCTCCGCTCGTTTCAATGCCCGCATCGGCAAGCAGGATGTGATGCTCTTTGCAGGTGATTTACCTGATACATTCAAGGATGCATATCCTTTCCGCCCCCTTACTATCCGTGCCGGTACGGAAGGTAACTTTAAGCAGATGCAGATTTCCCGCTTCAACATCGATCTGCCGGGTGCTTTTACCTTGAATGGTGGTGGTGAAATTTGGAATCTTACCGACAGTCTGACGCGCAACGGAAGCATTGACTTCGATATCCGGACACAAAATCTGAATTTCCTTACCGGACTGACAGGCGTCACCCCGGATGGCTCCATAGTAGTGCCGGACAGTATGCATTTGGCAGCACGTCTTGGCATGGATGGACCTAAGTATGATGCTACGCTTAAGTTGAAAGAACGTGAAGGGCTATTGAACTTGTTGGCGCACTATAACACTGCCACTGAAGCTTATCAGGCAGACCTTCATGTGGACGCCTTGCAAGTACACCACTTCTTACCTAAAGATTCTATCTATACCCTTTCGGCTAAGGTTGCCGCTAAAGGAAAAGGATTCGATCCTGCCAACCACCGTACCGTGGCTGCTGTACAAGCTTCTCTCGGCGAATTACAATACGGACACTGGAATATTTCCGGTATTGACCTGACAGCCGGATTGAAATCCGCTCTAGCCACTGTACACATGACGAGCGACAATGCCCTGCTGAAAATGCAGGCGGATGCCGATATGCGCCTTGATCGTAAATACCTGGATGGCAAGGTGGCTATGAATGTGGAGAATGTCGGTTTACATGAGTTAGGAATTTCTCCCAAGCCGTTGAAGCATCCTTTCGCTTTCACTCTCGGTGCCGAAGCACGCCATGACTCTATCAAGATGAGCATGGATGCAGGCGATCTCGACTTTCAGTTCCGTGCCCGCAGCACACTGAAGAAATTGCTGGAACAAGGTACTGCCTTTTCTACGCTTCTTACCAAGCAGATAGAATTGAAGCAACTCGATCATGCAGAATTACGGAAAGCACTGCCTTCAGCCGGTATGCAACTGAAAGCCGGTAAACAGAACCCTGTCAGTTATTTCCTGGCAACTAAGGATATTTCTTTTGATGATTTTGTGTTGCGTTTCGGCACTACCCCCCGACGAGGTATCAATGGGCGTACTGCTATACATGGTTTGCGTATGGACTCCCTGCAACTGGATACTATTTTCTTCGCTATCAGCCAAGATACTGCACGCATGAAGTTGCAGGGTGGTGTTATTAATGGTCCAAAGAACCCGCAGTTTGTCTTCCGCAGTACACTGACGGGTGAAATCCGTAATGAAGATGCCGAACTGACCTTGAATTATGTGGATGCGAAAGGAGATACCGGGCTCGATCTGGGTATCAATGCCCGTCCTTTGATAGAGGGCCGGGGTAGGGGTAATGGTATTGCCTTCCGTTTGACACCTGCCGAGCCTATTATTGCTTTCCAGAAGTTCCGCTTTGTAGATAACAGCGACTGGATTTACTTGCATAAGAATATGCGCGTTTATGCCAATGTGGATATGGATAGCGACGATGGACTTTGCTTCCGCATGCAGTCCGACCGTTCCGACACCGTTTCCTTGCAGAATATCAATTTGGAACTCATACGTTTCCGCCTGGATAAACTGAGCGGTATTCTGCCATATATGCCCCGCATCACGGGACTTTTCTCGGCAGAAGCCAACTATATACAGACCGCAACCTCACTGCAAGTTTCCGCTGAGGCCGGTGTGGAAAAGCTGACTTACGAACGCCAGCCGGTAGGTAACATCGGATTGGGTGCCACTTGGCTTCCGGGTGATAAAGGTACACACTATCTGAATGCCTATTTCCGGTCGGGAGATCAGGAGGTAATGACCGCTGATGCCGTCTTGACCCAGAAGAACGGGCGCGATTCGGTTGAAGTCAACACTACTTTTGAGCATTTCCCACTCTCGCTTGCCAATGCTTTCATGCCCGACCAGGTAGTTGCCTTTACCGGTGACATCGACGGCGGACTCTATATCAGCGGTGCCATGGAGAAACCTAAACTGAGCGGTGACCTCTCACTGGACAGCGTGTCCGTCTATGCCCGTCAGGCAGGTGCACGTTACTGGTTTGACAATCGTCCGTTGAAGATAGAGAATAATCAACTTATCTTTAATAAGTTTGCCATATACACCACCAGCCGGAATCCCTTTACGATAGACGGGAACGTAGACTTCCGCAATATGGAAAATCCGACAGCGAAGTTGAACCTGCGTGCACAGAACTACACTTTGCTTGATGCTCCCCGTACCAAGGAAAGTATGATTTACGGCAAAATCTTTGTAGATTTAAATGCCACTGTACGTGGTCCGCTGGATGGACTGACCATGCGTGGAAACATGAATCTGCTGGGTAACACAGATGTGACCTATGTGTTGACTGACTCTCCTCTGACTGTAGAAGACCGTTTGGGTGAACTTGTCACGTTCACTTCCTTTACGGATACTACTTCGGTGCAGGCAACTGAGGTCCCCACCATGTCGCTCGGCGGTATGGACATGTTGATGTCTGTGCACATCGATGATGCCGTACGTTTGCGTGCTGATCTTAGCCCCGACCGCAGTAGTCGTGTGGAGCTGGAAGGTGGAGGTGACCTGAATCTGCAATATACTCCGCAAGGAGATCTCACATTGTCCGGTCGCTATACGTTGATAGGTGGTATGATGAAATATGCCCTGCCCGTTATCCCGTTGAAAGAGTTCCAGTTTGTCAATGGAAGTTATGTGGACTGGACGGGTAATCCGATGAACCCTTCACTCAACCTGACTGCTACGGAACGTGTCCGCGCTTCTGTATCCGATGGCGATGACGGCGGTTCGCGCATGGTGAACTTCGACGTTTCCATCAGCATCAAGAACCGTTTGGAGAACCCTGATTTAAGCTTTAATCTGAGTGCTCCCGATGATGCTACCGTACAGGGCGAACTGGCAGGAATGAGTGCCGATGAACGAAGCAAGCAAGCCATTACCATGCTTGCCACAGGTATGTATCTTTATAACAGCGGAAAAGGTGGTGGCTTAACTATGGGTTCCGCACTGAACAGCGTGCTGCAAAGTCAGATTAATGCGCTGACCGGAAATCTGAAGAACGCTTCTCTCAGTGTCGGCATTGAAGACCGTACCGCTGCTGAAACGGGTGATAAACAGACGGACTATAGTTTCCGCTACTCTCAGCGTTTCTTCAATGATCGTATACAGATTGTAATCGGTGGAAAAGTATCCAGTGGCGCTAATGCAACGAATGACGTAGAATCATTCATCGATAATATTTCTTTGGAATATCGTTTGGACAATAGCGGTACACGCTATGTCCGCGTGTTCCACAACAAAAACTATGAAAGTGTGCTCGATGGTGAGATAACCGAGACAGGTGTCGGCCTTGTGCTTCGCCGTAAGATGGACCGCCTGAGTGAGCTGTTCATATTCAAGAGAAAGAAGAAAGTAGAACCTGTGAGCGAATAGTGTAAAAGAAATAACAATAGCGCAATTTAAAGAATCAAAATGAAGAAACTCGTATACATCCTCCTTGCAACCCTGCTTCTGGCAGCCTGCTCCACTACTAAGCACCTGCCCGAAGGCGAAGTGCTCTACACCGGTCAGAAGCCGATGATTGTAGAGAACCGCTCTGATACCAAGGTAGGCGAGACTGCTATGGAAGAAGTGGAAGCCGCCCTTGCCAAAGCTCCCAATAACTCCCTGCTCGGTAGCTCCGAATACCGCATCCCTTTTCCATTCGGACTGTGGGTGTATAATGGTTTTGCGAAGTACAAAAAAGGTTTTGGTAAGTGGATATTCAATCGCTTTGCCGCCACCCCCGTGCTCATATCTTCCGTTAATCCGGACATCCGGCAGAAAGTAGCGACGAATATCCTGCATGATTATGGGTACTTCAATGGCACGGTAAGTTATCAAACTTTCGTTAATCCTAAGGACAGTCTGAAAGCTAAATTGCAATACACGGTCGATATGCGTAACCCGTATTTCATTGATACCGTATATTATCGGGGATTCAATAGTACGACGATGCAGATTATCAACCTTGGCCGCCGGCGCTCCCTGATCAGTCCGGGTGAACAGTTCAATGTTACTGATCTTGATGGTGAGCGTACCCGCATCAGCGGTTTGCTGCGTAATATGGGGTATTATTATTTTCGCCCTGACTACCTGACTTACCAGGCCGATACAATTCTCGTTCCCGGTGGGCATGTCAGTCTGCGCATGATCCCTGTTCCCGGTATGCCGAAGGACGCCGAACGCCCTTTCTTTGTAGGTAAAACTAATTTCTACCTCCACGGTCCGCAAGGACAAATGCCCAATGACAGTCTTTACTACAAGACTTTCTGGATACACTATTACGATAAACTGAAGATACGTCCCAATATGCTCCACCGTTGGTTGAACTACCAAGGTTACCAACGGAAACGCCAGGAACTGGACAAGGGAGGTATGCGCCGTCGTCCGGAAAAGCTATATAGCCAATACCGGCAAACCCGTATCCAGGAGCGTCTGGCAAGTGTGGGTATCTTCCGTTATCTGGAGATGCAGTACACACCCCGCGATACGGCACTCGTTTCCGATACGCTGGATGTGAATATCCGTGCCATGTTGGATAAACCGTATGATGCCGAATTGGACTTTAATGTCACCATGAAGAGCAATAACCAGACCGGTCCCGGTGCCGCCTTCACCGTAACGAAGAACAACGTCTTCGGTGGTGGTGAAACCTGGAATGTGAAAGTGAACGGTTCTTATGAATGGCAGACGGGTAAGAACAGCAGCTCGCTGATGAATAGCTACGAGTTGGGCCTATCTTCTGCACTTACCTTCCCACGTATCGTCTTCCCCCGGATGGGTACCAAGGAATATGACTTCCCGGCTTCCACCACCTTCCGTGTCTACATAGACCAGATGAACCGTGCCAAGTACTACAAACTGCTTGCTTTCGGTGGAAACGTCACGTATGACTTTCAGCCTGTGCCTACCCGGAAACATAGTATCACGCCCTTCCAACTGACATTTAATGTGTTGCGCAATCCGACTGCGGCTTTTGAAGAAATACAGGCTCAGAACCCGGCTCTTTACATCAGCCTCCGTAATCAGTTTATTCCCAAGATGGAATATACCTACACCTATGATAACGCTTCTCTTCGCAATGTACGTAATCCCATCTGGTGGCAGACTACATTCGGATCTGCCGGTAATCTGACCTCTTTGATTTATAAGGCATTCGGACAGTCTTTCAGCAAGGAAGACAAGAAATTGCTGGGAGTACCTTTCGCACAATTCTTGAAGCTGAATTCGGAATTCCGCTATCACTACAGGATAGACAAGAACCAGATGATTGCTTCCCGTATTGCAGGAGGAGTAATCTGGTCCTACGGAAATGCAACGACTGCGCCTTATACCGAACAGTTCTATATTGGTGGCGCCAACAGTATCCGTGCCTATTCTGCCCGCAGTATCGGGCCCGGTGGCTATCCACCCGATAAAGAGAAAAAGTATTCCTATATCAACCACGTGGGCGATATCCGTATGGAAGCAAACGTGGAATACCGCTTCCGTATTCTCGGCGACCTGCACGGAGCTATCTTCCTCGATGCAGGTAATGTCTGGTTGATGCGTAAGGATAAAGACCGTCCTGATGGACAGCTGACGTTGAAGAATTTCCCGAAACAGGTTGCTTTGGGTACCGGTGCCGGTCTGCGTTACGACCTGGACTTCCTTGTATTCCGTTTTGACTGGGGAGTGGCACTGCATGATCCGTATGATACAGGTAAGAAGGGATATTATAATATTCCGAAGTTTAAAGATGGTATGGCATGGCATTTTGCTATCGGTTATCCGTTCTAATGGCGGGTTTTGTACGATAGAGCTAAAATATGAACCAATTGTCTACCTTTCTTGACTTTATTTTTTGTAATTTTGCCCCGTAATCAAAACAAGGATACACTAACCTTTTTAAATAATAACTAAGTATGAAACCAACTTTATTCTTATTGGCAGCCGGAATGGGCAGCCGTTACGGTGGCTTAAAGCAATTGGACGGACTGGGTCCGAATGGCGAAACTATTATGGACTATTCAATTTATGACGCCATTAACGCCGGATTTGGTAAGCTCGTTTTCGTAATCCGTAAGGATTTTGAGAAAGACTTCCGTGATAAAATTATTTCCAAATACGAAGGTCATATCCCGTGCGAATTGGTGTTCCAGTCTATCGACGATCTGCCCGAAGGCTTCACTTGCCCCGAAGGTCGTACGAAACCCTGGGGAACCAACCACGCCGTAATGATGGGTGCTGATGTAATTCAGGAACCGTTTGCCGTTATCAACTGCGACGACTTCTATGGTCGCGATTCTTTCCAGGTAATGGGTAAATTCCTTTCTGCACTGCCCGAAGATTCAAAGAATGTATATTCAATGGTAGGTTTCCGCATTGGTAATACACTGAGCGATAGCGGTACTGTATCTCGCGGTCTTTGCGGTACGGATGCCAACAATTTGCTGACTTCTGTTGTAGAACGCACTAAGATTCAACGTATGGACGGAGAAGTGAAATACATTGACGATAATGGCGAATGGACGGCTACTCCCGAAACTACTCCGGTAAGTATGAACTTCTGGGGCTTTACTCCCGATTACTTCGCATACAGCTGCGATTTCTTCAAGAGCTTCTTGAGCGATCCGAAGAATATGGAGAATCTGAAGAGTGAATTCTTCATTCCGTTGATGGTAGATAAATTGATTCAGGACGGTGTCGCTACATGCGAGGTCCTTGATACTACAAGCAAATGGTTTGGCGTGACTTATCCTGAGGATCGTCAAAGTGTTGTAGATAAAATCCAGGCTTTAGTGGATGCGGGTGAATATCCTGCCAAGCTATTTTAAGTCTGGAGAACTTTGCGAAAGCAAATTTAAAATTAGGAATGAAAGGGAGTCATCGTGAGATGGTTCCCTTTCTTAATTTCATGGCAATGCGTCTTTCTGATCGAAGATAGAGACCGGACGGCTGAAGCATATAGTCTTATCACCTGTTTGATGCTTTGATATGATCCGGTTCATTACGAGGGGTGATGCAAAAGATGCCACCTTTCGCTACAAAAGATGTCATCTTTTACATGAGGGGTATAAATGATGAAGGCGAGATGAATGCAAGATGGATGCTTAAAGTTGTATAGTTGCTTCGCAAGCCTCGGCTACTGCCGGATGGTGTGTGATGAAGATGAATGTTTTGCCTGTGCAGTCTCTGCGCAGGTTTTTTATTAGTTGCCGTTCCGTTTCGGGATCAAGGGCGGAAGTAACTTCGTCCAGCAGCAGGATGTGTCCGGGACGGAGGAGGGCGCGGGCGATGGCGATACGCTGGGCTTGTCCTTCGCTGAGGCCGCCACCTTGTTCGTTGAGGTTGGTATCTATTCCGTCCGGTAAAGAGAGAACGAAGTCAGCACAGGCGGTACGGAGAGCCTGGAGCATTTCGGCTTCGGTGGCATGAGGGTTACCCATTAACAGGTTGTCGTGAATGGTACCGCTGAAAAGAGTGTTTCCTTGGGGGACATAGACGAAGTTGGAACGGGTTTGAGGGGAAACTTCGAGAGTTGAGAGTTGAAAGTTGAGAGTTGAGAGTGGGGGCTGCGCTGTGTTTGCAGGCGAAAGGGTGATGCTTCCTTCTTGCGGAGTGGCGAGTGCGAGAAGCAACCGGATCAAGGTAGTTTTTCCGGCACCGGTTTCACCCAATACGACAGTGCAGCTTCCGGCGGGGAAGTTGCAGGAGAAGTGATTTAATATAGGTCGGTCTCCTGTTGAATAACTGAATGTGACATCCTTCAATTGTAAGTCCGGGGTTTGGGGGAACAGTTGTGCGGTTCCATTTGCTTCGGAGGGAAGTTCTTCCAGTTCCATCAGTCGCTCTACGGCGGTGAGGGCATTGATAAAGGAAGGCAGCAGGCGTGAAAGATCGAGGGCAGGTCGTTGCACTTTTCCTACCAGTTGCAGGAAGGCGGTCATTGTTCCGAAGGTGATACTCCCTGTGCTAAGGCGTATTGCCCCCCAAAGAAATGCTGTAAGATAGCCGCCGGAAAACGCAAATGCCACCAGCATACGTGCAGAGAGCGAAAAGCGGGTACGACCGAATATCTGACTACGGAGTGCATCTTGCAGATCATCCAGTTTTCCGATATGCCGGTCGCTTTGTTCCAGGGTTTTGATGACGGTTCGGTGTTGCAGGCTTTCTTGTATAACGGACTGGATACGGCTGTCGCTCTGCCGGATTTCACGGGTGTAGCGGCGCATTCGTTTCATATAGAAGCGGCTACCCAATAGGAAAATAGGTAGAATGCCTACCACTACCCAAGGCAGGGACGGATCGAGAAAGCAGAAGAATACGAATGCGGCTACCAACTGAACGATGGTAACTATGAAAGCCGGAATTGTACTGGTCAGTACCCCCACGATAGCGGCGGTATCTTGTTCCACCCGGTTTACGATATCGCCGGTGTGGAAGCGTTCCAATTCGTTCCAACGGCTTTGTAATAGACGGGAGAATAGGCGGTGGCGCAGTGCGTTTCCAGTTTCCACTTGCATACGGGCACTGAGCCAGGTGTCGATGGCTCCGCACAGAAGTTGGGCGATTAACAAAGCGATAGTAAGGATAGCGGCATTGGTCAGGCTTCCGATGGCGGCACCTGTGGCAATGTCGATGACGACCTTGGAAGCATAAATAAAGGCAAGAGAAACCGCTACCCCAATGATACCTGTGAGGCAGGAGAGGAGAATACGTCCCCGTTGTCCGTGAGATACTTCCCAGATGTACTTTATTTGTTCTGTCTTCATAATGAGTTAGTTACGAGCTGCAAGCTTATTGATTTGTATTGTTACTGTTCCCTTTATCAACGTTACCGGATACCATAACGCCTCATTGGGAGCAAACTTTCGCAGCTTCATGCAGCGTTTGGTTGCCCGGCAGAAAGTGTGCCATTTTCCGGCCCAATAACCTTTGGGACGTGGCTTGATGCGTGCGTCATGCTGACCGAAGTTTCCGGTAGCAAAGATATCATCCAGTAAGATTTCTCCTGCCCGTTCCATACCTTTGACGGAGAAGGGCAGGTTGTCTTCCGGCAAACCCAGATAATGCACGGCGATATATCCGAAAGCTTTTGCGGCACGTAGCAATCCTACTTTGCGGAAATACTTTTCCAGCAAAAGTTTGTCAATATCTTCATGACGTGTTGCCAACAGACGGGTCCAGTCGCAAACTTGGCGAAGGCCGATGCCGCTGTTCAGGAAATGGACGAATGCATGCATGAAGATATACAGCGCATTGAATGTTACAGGCGGGAGGCTGACGGGATATTCGTGTATCTCTCTTGTTTCAGCATGCTGTGGGTACCATTCCTGTATCAGACGCTGGAAGTACCGGTTACCTGCCGGATTGTTAATCCGCAGGATGATACGATGGTTTTCTATATGAACGCCATGAAATGAATAGCTGGCGTGTTTGTCCGATGCTTCTCCTTCTGCCTCTGCACCGTGACGGAGCAGAATATTGTTGGCTATGGGCTGTCCTTCCTTTCCGATATAGACGTCGATGTCGCCACATTGACGGTGCAATGGGGTTATGTAGTGAGTGGCGATGCCTTGTCCTTTCAGTAGAATAGGGTGTAGACCGGCTTCCCGGTATGGCATAAAAACTTCCGGGAGTTCTTCATTCAGGCGGAGGTTAGACTGCTCGATTTGTACTACTTTAGCTGCCCATTGCAGGTAGAGCGGTCGGGGTGGGCGCAGTTCTGCCGGCAGACTGAGCACTCCGTCGAAGGTAATGGCGAGAAGGGCTTGGGTACGTGCCAGCTGGTATATTTCTTCCCAGTCGGCACTGTTCATGCTACTGAACGGGGTTGGGTCGACGGGGGTGTTCCATAATCCGGAACGTACCAAGGTTAGGAAAGTACGACGCATATGCTATTCTATGATTCCGGCTTCCAGCCAGTTCTTTATCAATTGTTCTGCATCCCGCTTTGCGGTTTCAGCGTCTACTTCGTAGTTTTCCGTAAGGAAATCGGTAAGGGTGTCGGTATTGAAATCTGTTCCTTCCACATGTTGCCAAAGGCGGGTTGCCGTAGGGTTCAGGCTGATGATATTGCTGAAATCTACGTTTCCTGTACCGTTGTGCATGATGATGTGTTCGTCACCAATCTGATGTAAAGTAAATCCGTTCTTAATTTTCATTGTTTGTATGTATTAGGGGTTGTTATTGTGATAATTTCTCATCTGCAAATGAAGCGGATGACACTGATTTTTTGTTACGCAGTATTTAATCCTGCGTTATCCGCGTCATCTGCGGATGAAAAATCTTTCTTCTTCTGAATATTGCCAATAGCCATCGCCTTACAGGGAGCAGTTTCATCCACCAAAAAGAGTAGCGCTGCCAGACACGGTCATTACACGGATATTCTTTCTCTTTACGGATGGCGGCAATCATTACTCCCATGACGTTGGCTATGTTGGTCTGTTCGGTTATTCGTATATTACCGTCTCCCAGTAATGTTAGCTCTTGGCCGTTGCGGTGGATGATGCGGTGGAAGATAATATGTCCGTTCGTATCTCTGGCAAGTACGGCAACGCCCGGTTGTAAATCATCATCGGTAAAAGGGCCTAAAATAATACGGTCGCGACGGTCTACAAGAAACGGGTTCATACTATTTCCTCTGACCGTCAGGGTTACGGTATGTCCTTCGCTGATGAGGCGTGCTACTTCGGGTAACAGTACCTCGTTGGGGATGATTCTTTTTCGTCCGTTATCTATCATTCTTTTTCGGTTTTGAGGGAAAGTTGACGAGTTAACAAGTTGACAAGGGGACAAGGTTCCATGCGGCATAGGAGCATTGCGCAGCCCCTTGTTCCCTTGTCAACTCGTCAACTGGTTTCCTTCCTTTCTATACCGTATTAAAACAAATCTCCGCCGCCTCCCTGTCCGGCAAGCATTTCAGAAAATACACCGGAGTATGGGCCGCAAGATATTTCACTGTCTCGATGACACCATTATTCAATTCTCTCACTTCCTTCAGATTAGAGCACGATGGCAATAGTGATGCGAAGGCCCGTGCCGGACTCTCTCGTTGAATCTCATTCATCGGAGCCTGTTCCAATCGTACAAATGCCCCTACAGGAACAGAGTCATTCTTGTAGCAGGGTGTCTTTCCGCTCCAGGGAGAACCGTAGACTGTGGCTTCCCCTGTTTCCCGGTTGAAATGTACGATGGGATTATCATCGTTCAGCAGTTCACAGCCGGGGATATGCTTCAGCCACAACCCGCTGTGCGTACTTTTTCCCGTTCCGCTTTTGCCTTGGAAGAGATATCCCTTTCCATCTTTCTTTATGACGGAAGCGTGCATTAATACAGTATCGGAACAAGCCGTATTGAAAGCATAAATCATCATTAGGATATTGTTGAGCACAAATGCATCCGCTTCTGTTTCGTGCAGGAACAGGACACCTTTGGTAAATCCGTAGAAGAAATAAGCTGTGTACTCTTTCGGATCGTTGGGAGCGAGGATGGTAATGAGATAAGAGTCCGTATCCGGAATCACACTGATCCTGCATGTGGCACCTTCCCATTCAAACTCGACGAGTGAGCGATATTTAGCATGGTCTTCTTCTTGGATTTCACTCTCCGGCTGGACGGCAAGTGAGAATGCTATTTTGAGTTCTTTCTTTTTGTATGTATCTAAAGATAACAGGAAAGGTTTCAGGGAGGGAATCAGCTCTTCCGTTTTCCAGTGTGGAATGGTGGAGGAAGTACCGAATAGATAAGGCCCTACTTGATATACCTGTACGTTACGCTCTCCTTTCATAATCTATAATATTTGATGTACCGGTGTAAAGGTAGAGGAATTCTTCTGATTGGACAACTGAATTTTACACAATATTACAGGTATCGGTTCATTTCTCCAGTCTTTTCCGTTTCGGTATGTTCCGGGGATGCTATATCTTTGTAGGCAATGAAATCATTAATCTTGAATAAACCATGAAAACTGTACTTATCTGGTTGACTTTGTGTTTCGGCACCCTGATGACCACCTGTGCCAATGGAACGGCTTATCTTTTTTCCTATTTCATCAACGACAGCAAAGACGGACTGCATCTGGCTTATAGTTACGATGGCCTGAACTGGACCGCCCTGAACGGTGGCAAGTCATACCTGACCCCTGCCGTGGGTAAAGATAAACTGATGCGTGACCCGAGTATCTGCCAGGCACCCGATGGCACCTTTCACATGGTCTGGACTTCCAGTTGGACCGACCGGATTATCGGCTATGCCTCTTCCCGCGACTTGGTTCATTGGAGCGAGCAGCGAGCCATCCCCGTCATGATGCACGAACCGACTGCCCACAATTGCTGGGCGCCCGAACTTTTCTACGATGAACCATCGCAGACGTATTATATTTTCTGGGCAACCACCATCCCAGGCCGTCATAAAGAAGTGGCAACCAGTGAGAGTGAGAAAGGCTTGAACCATCGCATGTACTACGTAACCACGAAAGATTTCCAGACCTTCTCGAAGACCAAAATGTTTTTCAACCCCGATTTCAGCGTCATTGATGCTGCCATCGTGAAAGACCCGAAGAATGAGGACCTTATTATGGTGGTGAAGAATGAAAACTCCAATCCTCCGGAGAAGAATCTCCGCATTACCCGTACCAGAAATCTGGCGAAAGGATTCCCTACTAAAGTTTCCCCTTCTATCACCGGAAACTACTGGGCGGAAGGACCTGCCCCCTTGTTTGTGAGTGATACGCTCTATGTTTATTTCGATAAATACCGCGACCACCGTTACGGTGCAGTCCGTTCACTGGATCATGGCGAGACTTGGGAAGATGTGTCTGATCTGGTTTCATTCCCTCGTGGCATCCGTCACGGGACGGCTTTTGCTGTGGATACCTCCGTTGTGGAAGCTTTGATTGCAAACTGCAATTTTCCTTTATTGGGCTCCCGGAAAGGTGATTGAGATGCTTCACGTTTTCAGTCACCATTACATTCGTCAAAGGATACTATTTTGCGAGTGCGGTTGCTCGTTCTTTCCTTGCGGATGTTTTCTTCCATATGGTCTGTTTCGGGATCATCGGCCCATACACCAAAAAGATCTTCCAACTTTCCGTTGCCGGTTCTGTTCTTAGCTTCTTTCTTTAATATGGAGTCGGTGAGCATCTTTATCAGATGTAGTTTGGCTTCATCACTCAGTGACTTCAGCATATCGAAGTAGCTACTTGCCAGTTTAAGGCTCATGTCCATAACTCATCTCCTTTCTTGTTGATTTATAGTGGTAAAGATGAGGTTTGCCTGTGGCTTCTGCAACAAATTACGGGAAAAATATGTTTCCTCCGTTACCTTTCCGAAGTCTCTAATATTTATAAGTCAGCATAATCCGCCCTTCCGAAGTATTGGAAAACACATTGGCGTGATACCTGTATTTGGTATCGCGGGTGTAGTTCATAAATGTGCCGGTGAGGTACAGTTGTTTCCGCAATTTCAGGTCCAGCCGGAGGCCGACTGCATGGAGAATGGCCCTCGAACGGTCGCCCTGTGCATTGAGTGTCTTCGGTTCCACTTCGTCCCAGTTGATGTCTTGGGGATACCCTTTCCAAGTGAACATGTGGTAGACTTCGTAGATGGTGGATATAGCAAGGCGGTCCTTGTAGGTAAAGTTAAAGTTGAGCTTGCTACTGTAGCCGCTGGCCAGGTTGTAGATGCGTTCGTCCACTTGATAATAGTCGCTGAGGGCACCTCCCAGAAGGATGGCGTTGAGGTAGGCGTAACCATCTATTCCCCAGTTTCGTTTGAGGTTTCTTTTGTAGATGAGGCCACCGCCCACGGAAGCGGGTGTACAGAATTTATAAGGTACTTTTGCCGATACTGCCGATATCGTGTCCGAATCGTAGTAGTCGAAGTGCTGGTACAGCCCAAGGCTGAGGTAGTGCTTTTCATTGTTCACCAACTCTTTGGCTACCAGTCGGCCAACAATGTTTATCTGTCCCAGAACCGGTTGATCTTTCTGCCAGTTCAGGTTTGCCTGGATGGAGAAATAGTCGTAGGGTTTGGTATCTTCCGCATCGAAGCGGTCGCCGTATTCGATGTTGATTTCGGAGGCCAGACCCACACCTTTGTCCAGAATCTCGTCTTTCAGTTCCAGGGTACGTATACCCAGAGATACATCCACACTTACATCGGGTACACCGAATTGCTTACCCGAAGTGGAACGCCGCTTCCAGGCATCTCCGTTGATAATACGGGTCAAGCCGCGCATAGGGGATACCAGGAATCCGGCAAACTCCAGTCCGAAGCGTGACCAACCGGTTTTCCGGTCGTCGAGGATGAGGTCGGAAACCCTGTAAGTCACTTCGCCCAGGGCCATACCACCGATAGGGGTGGCAATGATGTCGTTGGTAGAGGGATATTCGTTCTCCATAAACATCTCCCACATGAAGCTGCCGCCGAAGGCAAAGAGTCCGGACTGCCAGAAATTGTATCCGTTGGACCGGGCAGAGTTGAAGTACAGACTGCCGTGGTAGGGGTGCATGAACATATTGGTGCCCATGGCGTCATTGTCCCACACGAAGCCATGCTTGAGGTTGTCCTTGATAGTACGTCCGTTGATGTAGGCAAAGTCAGCCTTACGGATATAGCGGTCGAAGGCCCAGACTCCCATATTAATGCCGAAGACCATGGTGCCCGCCTGAAGTCCCTTTTTGTGGGAGTAATAGTCTATATCGAGCGAGTCGGCAGGTCGGGGAGTGGCTAAACGATGGCGGATGGCGAGTTGTGGATAAGCCACATTAACGGCTATCAGGAAAGTGAGCAGAGTCAGCAGTAACTTTTTCATGATGCAAACTTAGGGATTTTTATTAAATGCACGTAGTTGTATTTTTCGTAAAAAGTCTCTAGTACTTCTTAATTAACTCGTTTGCAACATAAAAGGTTCACGAAAGGGGGGAGATTGGTACGCGTTCGTCCGCTCCATTCGCGTTGTCCGCATACCAATTATTCTCCGGATGAATCGAAAATTATGGCTTGTGCTGCATGGATTTGGGGGAGTTTCTTTATCTTTGTCGCAGTTGCTACGGTGAAAATGCCGGCAACTCTAAATTCTTACTAAGAATATGTTGAAGGTGGTCCTACTCTTCCGACACGGATGTATGAAATAGAACTCTTTAAAACCATAGAAAGTTATGTCAAACGATGAGTGGAAGGAATTAAGCGAGAAATTGCACTATGGGTTGGCACTGGCCGAGCAACGCATGCTTGAGAAAAGAGCACAGCGGAACGAAACTGTGATAGTGGGTACACCTGATGGTGAAATAAAAGCCATTCCTGCCCGCCGTCTGCTTCGTAAGGCAAAGCTGCGCAAGATGAAATAAATATCTTCACTTGCTGGGAATGCAGAAACAATCCTTCTTCTTCTGTAATCCTGTTATCTTACCGAATTCCGAAACATTTGCGGCGTCACCCCTGTATGCTTCTTAAAGAATTTATTGAAGAAGGCGGCATTATTGAACCCCAGACTCAGCGCAATATCCTTCACCTGCGTATTCTCCGTGCGCAGTTGCGTCTTGGCATCCATGATGAGTGTCCTGTTGATAATCTCCATTGCCGTATGTCCCGACTCCTTCTTGACAAGCCGGCAAAGGGCGGACGGTTGCATATTCATCTTCTTGGCATAATACACCACTTGATGCTCACGGGCATATTCCTCATGTACCATTCGGACAAAAATCCGGTACTGATGGAAATGTCTGCTGCCTGGCGTCTCTTTCAGTTTCGCCTGTTCCGGACAAAGTTCGGATACCCCCTGCAACATCAGACTTAGGAACGACTGCAACACAGCCTCACTCAACTTCTCCCCAACCTCTTTATAAAGGTGCGACAGAAACGTAAACATCTCCGAGTAAAGTTGCGAAACCATTTCCGACAGCGAGAAAACATAATGCTTGCCGATGATATGAAACTTATCCATCATATTCTTGCCCATTCCGGCATTCTGGATCAGTCGCTGCGAGAACATGACAGCATGTATTTCCACATCATCCGATGCGGTCAGTAGCTGGACGAAAGTCTCGGGAGGAACAACTATCAGCTCATTCACCCCAATCCGATATTCGGTATGATTAATAATTGTCTTCAGCGAACCCTTGCTGCAAAGAGCGAAAATGCCTCCCTCCGTCTTGTAAGCCCGTCCCGACAAATGGCTCAGCCCACTTGCCGTGATCTGCTGATATGCAATGAAGTCGGCATTTATATTGAATTTAGTTATACTCATGTCTTATCTTTTAGGCTTGCAAAATTGAATGATATTGATTTATAATCAGCAGGAATAACCGTTAAATTCGACTCTCTGTCCCTTTTCGTCCCGTTAAAAGATGTAAAGGTGTGAATGACGGAATATATCTGTGCCAAAATGGAATATTAATTTCTTCCGGTTTGTTTGTTGCCTACCCGTTTAAGCCCGACCTTTGCCGTCTACACGATAAACATAACCCTTTATGAACCCTGATATACCCCAAGAAGTACGGATAGTGAACGCCATTGCCGAACAATTGTTCGATGTATGGCCCGTCAGCATTGTCATGATCGACCTTGAAGACCGCATCTGGCGCGTGAACAAGCAGATGAGTGATGAACTCCAACTGGATACGGACATCCTCGGTAAGTCTGTCTTCGATTTGTTGGAAGTAGTGCAGGATAAGCAGAATGTCCTGCCTCGTTATTTACAGGAACTGCACGAAGGTTGCCAGCGCATCATCCCCTTGTCTTCCAACTGTTTCATCTATGAACAGAAGCGGCACATCAGTTTTCTGATACAAGGTGCCTTGATAGGCGTGTATGAAGAAGAGCGGCTGGTAAGAATCGTACTCTATTACCGCAATGTGCTGGAAGAAAGTACCCGGAAACATCTGCTAAACATCGCCCTGAGTCGTACGCAGATATTCCAGTGGTCGTACGACCTGGAACGTAATCTTATGATTATCGATCCCCGCTATTTCGAATATTTGGGTATCCCTACCCGCGACTACACCCTCACCCCCGAAGAGTTTGCTTATTTGATACATCCCGACGACCGTCAGTCGGTGTTTGATGCCTTAACCTTGCAGCTGGATGGTAATCTATATGAAGCTCCTGTAGAATACCGCCTCCGCCGCGACGACGGCAGTTGGGAATGGTTCGAAGCCCAGTCCACCTACGTCGGGCAGCTGAAAGAAGCCCCTTACCGTATTGTCGGCATCTGTATGAGCACTCAGAAATACAAGGATACCGAAGACTGTTTGAACGAAGCCCTGCGTAAAGCCCGGCACAGTGATGAACTGAAAAGTATCTTCCTTGCCAATATGAGCCACGAAATACGCACCCCGCTCAATGCCATCGTAGGTTTTTCCTCCCTGCTGGCCCATGGAGACTCAGACCTGACCAAGGACGACATCATCGAATTTACCTCTCTGATTGAAAAGAACAGCCAGCTGTTGATGGTCCTGATATCCGACATCCTGGACCTCTCCAAGATAGAGTCGAACACCATGGAGTTCAACTTCTGCAACATCTCCCTCCATCAGGTACTGAATGAGATAGGCAGTGCGCAAAGAATGAATATGAAGAAAGGCGTGGAACTGTTGCTGGATCTTCCTGGACAGGAGATCACTATTGCTACCGATCCCACTCGCCTGAGCCAGGTTATCAACAATCTGGTGAACAATGCGATTAAGTTTACCTCCGAAGGAAATATCTGTATAGGCTACCGGCCTGCCACTTGCAATTGTGTAAAGATATTTGTGGAAGATACGGGAACAGGCATGGCCAAAGAAGTGATAGAACATATCTTTGACCGTTTTTACAAAGGAGATGCCTTCAAGCAAGGCACAGGACTGGGGCTGGCCATCTGCCGGACAATCGCTGAACGTTTCAAGGGGAAGATCGAAGTAGCGTCTACGCCCGGAAAGGGCACACGCTTTACAATCATCCTGCCGCTGAAAGTAGAAGAATGAGTGGGTGCATAATGGTATAGTAATGAGTTTTCACCACAGAGTAACACAGAGTTTCACAGAGTTTAATCAATTTGAAATCAAAAGAATAGAACTCCGTGAAACTCTGTGTTACTCTGTGGTGAATTAATTCATAACCAATAGAAATTTAATTCATATTCTGAATATTGGCTATATACACCGGATGCGTAGCATCTATATATCGAACATGTCGCATCTATATATCGGACATGCAGTATCTATATATCCAATACCACCGATATATAGATGCTAAAAGAGTAGGATGAAAGAAAAGCGTTCAGTCTTTCCGATACAGATAATTGAACGCAGGCTCTGGAAGTTTCAGGTAATCCGCTATTCATTCTGTCAATCACGAGGTTTATGCAGTGTAAGGAAACCGGAGAATCGGTTATTTCTCCTTTTACAGGAAGTTAGGAGTTTGTTGGCAAGAAGTTAACTTCCTGTCGACAAACTCCCAACTTCTTGTCGACAAGAAATTGGGAGTTTGTAACATATTGATAATCAGCAATGAATTTCCTTGTGTAAAAAGAGTATTCGTGTGCATATATTACTCACTTTTACATGAATCGGACTTGCCTGAAATTACATTGCTTGTTGTAGATAAGAACAAGCAATGTAATCATTCATTGCATTGCTTATTCTGGATCATAACACCGCTTGTTTTCAGATGTTATTCAATAAGTATTTTTTCTTCCTGCAGTCTTTCAGTTTTTTCCAAACGCCCTGTTCATCGGCATTTCAGCTGAAAGATACCTGAAACTACTATAAGGCGGGAAGTTTCAGCCGTAACGTCGATGAACAGGGGATTCCGTGAGGCCTGAAAGAACGGAAAGAGCTTTTTACGGAAAAATAGTGGATGCAGAGTGATAGTTCATAACAGGTACAGAAATGAGTCAAATGGTCAAGTAATGCTATCTTAATTCTCCTCCAGTTGGAGGAGGGGAATTGAGATACTCTATTTACTTAATATTGGAATTATCATTTAGCTCATAACCGAAAAGAAATACCAAAAACTATCCGATATATATCGCTGGAAAAACAACTATACTTCGCTAAAAAGAGAGGATACACGGGAGTTAAGCTGCCGAACCGGCACTTTTATCTCTTTCCTTTACGACTGTTAGGGAAAAATGTAGTATCTATTTATTCTTTCCACCGTGGTGGAAAGAATAAACCTTTGCAGAAAAATACGCTAATCTTCCGCAGAAAGGAACTTAGGAGATGCCGGTCTCCGTTTTATCTTCTTACGTATCCACAGGTAATATCCGGTCAGCGGAAGACTTGCGCCTATCAATGCTGCAACGAAAGTCAGTATCCGCGTCAGCATACCGCCCCAACTGCCCACATGCACAGAGTAAATCCAGCCACGGATTTTACCGGAGTTATCCAGGTCCTTATAGAGAGTAGTTTCGGTAATCTCGCCATTACGGGGATTGAACTTATAACGGTCTGTTCCCCGTTGGTTACCGAAACGGGGGACAGCAACACTGGCAGAACCGTCGGAAACACTAATCTGCTTGTAGTCTGGATTTGCCTCGGCCAACTGTTCATATACCTGTTGCCAATTAGTATAAGGAGAATACCTGTGTGCGCCACGGCCTTCCCTACCCTCCGGTTTACCGTCCCGCTTACCGCCTTTGGCGGTCGCATTGGCTGCCGCGTTGCCGTGTCCCATACTGGGCTGCACTTCCACGCCAAAGGTTTTATAAAATCCTGTCCTGTACCACTGGAAAGACCACGTCAATCCTGTAAGAGCCATAGCCAGCAAGAATACAAGTGCATACATTCCGCCCGCTACATGCAAGTCGTACCAAAAGCGACGCCAACCTTTATTCGCTACAATCTTCAGACTGTTCTTCAATGCCTTGCGCGTACGCGGCCACCAGACGACTACACCTGATATCAGTACAAACACGAACATCAACGTACTGGTGCCGACAATCATCTTCCCCCAGAAGATGCCGCCATCCTGCTTCATGCTGTCCAGCAACCAACGGTGCATCCGGAACATAAAGTTGAAAAAGGGCGCCCGTTCATACTTCCCCGTAATCTCACCCGTATACTGATCCACATACATAGATGCACGACGAGGTTTGGAAAGCGTGACTTGGTAAGCCCGTTCAGGATCAGACGAAATATTAACGCCGGTCACTGACACGCTATCGGGCAAGGTTGCCGCCACTTTAGTCATCAATTGCTCCATGGGTAGCGGAGCAGCCTCAACCTTTTTCACAAAGTAGAGCTCACGATGGCAAAGTTCCATCACCTCTTTCTCGAATACCAGTGCTGCACCCGAAAAGCAGATCAACGTAATCAGTATCCCGAAAGGAACGGAAAGCCACAAGTGTATATTACGGAATATCTTTCTCATTATGTCAATTTATGAAGTTCGTAAAAAAGAGCCTGACCGGCACATACCAGCAGGCTCTTTATCCCTAATTATAATCAATGAATGTTTTTGCGCTTATTTAGTAGGTGTCAACCGGCCCACACCGCTGATTTGAGTAGCTTCAATGGTAACTCCCTTCGTTGCAGTGGCGCTCGACGGATTGATCTTGTAGATGGCAGGATACCCCTCGGTTGTCGTTACAGTCAGATAAACATTGCCATTTTCGGTATAAGGCGCGTTGCCGAAACCGGAAATCAAATTAGTCTCAGGCAAGCCGGTTACATAAGTCAGCTTCTTGTCGCCTGCCTTGAAGATGGCCAGTTGATTCGCAGTAAAATCTTCTTCAGTCAAAGGACGGTCATACATCAACATCAGGAAGTAGTCACCCGTAATGTGCCAGCAACGGAGGAAAGATTTTCCGCCACTTTGAGCTTCCAGATCACAATAGTAATCATCAAAGTCTTCCGTGCCGTTAGGAATACGTACTACACCGGCAGGCAAAGTGGTCTGTTGGCGCACATCATCCATCGTCTTTGCAAAACTGGGAGAGAAAACGTAGATATCACCGTTGTCTGCTTCCCAGATTGTCTGGTAATACTGAGATTTATTGCGTCCGCAAGCATAGCTGATTTTATCTGTACTGATCAGTTTCTTGCTGGTAAGAGTCTCATCATCGAAGATAGCTACCCAACATTCATTCGGATATTGCGTCCATTGCAACTCTCCTTTTTTATAGCTGCTGCTGTTTGAGCCACCGTCTTCCTTTTTTATCAGGTCTTGATTACCCGGTAACACCCATTCGCCATTATTATACGCTGCGCCATACTGGCTCAGCCCCATCGGAACAGCTGCGCTATAAATCTTGTTGCCGTGTTGCAAAATACCAGCCAGCGTCACAAACTCACCATTTCCTAGGAAATTCTCTGAGAGATAGGCCTTATTTTGAGTGTCATTGGTCTTATAAGTTTCGGCCTCTACATCCAGATAAGAAAGCAGGAATGTTTTAGGTAAGTAACCGTTATCATCGGCATACCCCGTATATCCGTCACCTGTAGAAGAAGTGATGATATATCCCCCGTAAATACCATAGCTGGTGAACCGCTTCACTGCATACTCGCCCGACCGTGCCACCATTTCATAATTTGAGTTCATGACGAATGAACGGGTAGTACCAGCATTACCTTGATTATAGGTCAAACCATACAGATATTGATCTTTATAAAATATCCACTGTGACGCACCGTCATTCACAAGGCCATTGTTTATGGCGGAAACCGTTCCTTTATCCAATGTTTCGGAAGTCAGCAGAACGTTCGTAGTATTTCCCGAAGCTGTCACTGAGGATGCTATCACATACTCACCTCTACCTTCGGTGCCACCACCAAGGCTCGGCTCATTGTCAGTACATGCTGTCAGCGCCAGTCCGGTTATTGCTGTTGCAAAAAATCCAGTCAAAAAGTTATTCTTCTTCATCTTACTTTTACCTTTAATTTTAATCTAAACTATATAATCTATGAATCTTTAATTACCAAAATACACACGCACTTTCCCGTAGAATGCCCGCCCGGGCTTCTGAAGACTGAAGTTGTCATACAGTTTCTCGTTCGTAAAGTTGCGGCATTCAAACGACAAATTATACCGTCCGTTGCGCAGACTATAAGAAAGCGCCAGATTGTGCGAGAACTGATTAGGCACCACATAATCGTTCTTATTCGATCCGATATTAGATGAATAATAAGTAAAACTATGCAGATACTGGTTGTCATAGGAAACCGTCAGCGTATTACCTTTCTTCCAAAGGTTGCGCCAATAGAACGTCACATCCGAATCGGCAAACATATACGGCAGATTGGGCATACGCTCTTTATAGGCAAGATTGGCCGCACTGCTGGAGATCGAGGTCTTCATGTTGTCACGCACGTTCATCTGCGTAAAGTTTCCTCCAACACTCAGCCATCTTCCGAAACCATATCGGGCGGAAACATTAAAGCCTTTCGTCAACACCTTACCATAATTTATATAGGTAGCAGCTGATTTACCTCCACTCAGGTCGGCAATGTTACGCTGAATATAGTCTTTTGTATTACGGTATATCAAGCCTCCTTCCACATATACGGAGTGTTTCCCGAATGTCCGGGTATAGCTGAGGTTAAGGTTCAGGTTGTCGCTATTCTCAGGCTTGATGCCGATATCTCCCATTTCCAGGTCTTCATCACCGAACATTTCTTCAATAGTAGGCAGTCGATAGGCTTTCTCATAGGACAATTTGGCCTGAAGGCCGGGCAATATGAAATAGGTTCCGGCTGCACCATAACCCATGGAACTCACATCGCGAGTAGTGCGCACATACTCACTCTGATTACTGGATGTAGCCATCGGCCCTCCTACAAACTGGTGGTAATATTTGCCGAATACGGAGAAGTTCCAGTTTTCAGACGGCATCAGGCGATAGGACAGGCCGGAAATATTCTTGCGTGTTTCCTTGGCGATAGCCTCTTTTTGCTCTTCCTTGGCAAGCAGCGAGGTGTTAGAACGGTGGAAAGCATTCAATACATGATTGAAAGTCAGCATCTGTACCCTATTGATGCGGTAGTTCACAGTCAGCGTACCATTCCAATTGTTATTGTCCGCCCGTGAATATTGATAAGACTGTTCACCGGGAGAGTTCATCAGCGCCTTCTGCCCATACCAATTGTACTTGTATGAGGCAGTATCCACATTAGTGGTTTCATTCTTATTATAATTGACGGTCAGTGCCACATCCAGACCTTTGGTGAGCAGGTCACGCTTGCTATATTCCAATGAAGGCATCAGTGAATGACCTTTACGATGTTTCTGACCATATACGATTTCCTGACGGACACCGGTCTGTATATCCTTATACATGTGCGAATAGGTGAAACCCAGCAACAGACGATCCGCCCATTCCTTATCTACAAAACCAATCTTTCCGATAATGGCTTCGTTATGGTACGTATCGTTGAAGCGCTTTACACGTACCTTCTTATCCCTGTCAATTCTGCCGGTTTCGAAATCTTCTACCGGTGCCTCTACATGATAGTCGTTATCCGAATAATTCTGGAAAGCATTGATTTCATAAGTAAAACCATTCTTGAAGGTTTGTCCGAAGTTGACGTATGATTTATGTGTATTAAATGAGCCATAAGAATAGGAGGCATCCAGAAACCAGCGGCGACGTTTCTTGTTAGTTACAATATTGATGACCCCACCGATAGCATCGGTACCGAATCCCACAGGTACCACTCCTTTATAGACCTCAATCCGGTCGGCAAAGTTCACAGGAATATTGTTCAGTCCGAAAGAATTTCCTACGCCTTCCTGCGGTACACCGTCAATGAATACTTTGACGTGCTTTCCACTGAATCCATCCAGCATGAGTTGCATATCCGAACCCACACCACCCGATTCACGAAGTTTCATACCCGGTGCCTTGGTTAAGGCGTCACTCAGATTCTTAGTAGTGTTCTGTAACTCTTTCGTATCGACAGCCACTGCATTAAAGGCTGATCTCTTCAAACGGGTCACCCCTGTAGAAACAATGGTCACTTCGTCCAACTGCTGTGTCTCGGGAGTAATCGTGAGGTTCTGTTTCACCCGCTCCCCTGCAATCAGCTTCACTTGTTTCTCCACTGTCTTATAGCCGATGGCAGACACAATCAATGTATAGTTACCGGCGGGTGCTTTTATATGGTAAATACCTTCCTGATTGGTAGTTCCACCATAACTGGTACCCTTCAGGTAGACAGTCGCAAAATCAACGATTTCCTTCTCAGTAGACAGTATCTTACCGGAGATCATTGCTTTGTCTTGTGAAAAGACAGATAATGAGGAAATTAACAAGACAACGAGAACGGAGAGTTTTATTATATTTGCTTTCAATTTACAAAGAGTTTTATACGATTAATAAATCGCTGCAAAGGTCTTTATAAAAGGGAGGCAAAACAATCGCTATATGCAGGTAAATTTCTAATCGGAGTATTAGATAGGAGTATACGCCGCAATCGCTATTAATAGGTATATTGCATTAGCACAAAAGAATCTCATCATAGTTCTTTATAAAAAAAGAGGTGGATACTCATAATGAGTATCCACCTCTTCATCCACTAACCTTCATCAGCAGTTCTCAACTTACTGAACTAAACCATTTAGATAAACCTCAACATTGGTATAATTTCCATCTAACGTATAGTCAGATGCATCCAAAGCATTGTGAGGATTTAATCCATACTTACTTTCCCACACATCAGGCATACCATCTCCGTCACTGTCTTTCAATGCTTTCCCTACTTTCAGAACAGGCCATCCGCCCACATCCTTCTGTGAGTCGATAATACCGTTTGTGCCGAATGTGCCAATCCCTTTCTTTACCTGAAGTAATACTTCACGATCATAGGTATCTTGAGCAAAGCTGCAACCCACAGACTCCAGAACCCGTTGATATGCTATAACAGGTGTATCTTCATGAATAGGTTCACATGGAAAGGGAGAGTCGGTTAGACAGGATGCACACTCTTCACCCGGAACCGGGATAGCTTCGATAGAGATACCGGAGTTCGGCCCGGCACTCTTATTGCCGGGTATATAACATTTTCCAGGACGATCCGCTACGGCACTATGGTTATCACATGTCACAGCATCATCCCCCTCCATCACGTTGCCGGCCACATAATAGCGCCCGGTACCATCTTCCGCCACATCAAGCAGACGATGATGCTGTGAAGCAGGCCCTGGTTTATAATAGTTATTCACCATATTGATCTCGGCATGATGTCCACCTCCATAAGCTGTCTTAAAACCCCAGTTATACACCACGTTATTCCGGTAATCCACCCATTTAGTACCATCCACAGAAGCAAAACGGGGATTACGACTTGCATGATTTGCCAACAGATTGTGATGGAAAGTAGCCTTATACCCTCCCCAAATACCACCAAAGCCATGACTCCCTTTAGTATGTACCGAAGTGTTCAGACTATGGGTAACCAGGCACCATTGTACTGTGAGATTCTCAGTCTTGTAAATAGAAAGACATTCGTCAATACTCCAACTTACGGAGAGATGGTCAAGAATTACATTTTTCTGTCCATAACGTCCTCCTCCTAAACCATCACTATCCAAATTGTTCAGGTCGCCAACACGTACACGAATATAACGGATAATAACATTGCTTGCATTCACTACCAACGGATAATCTTTCAAACAAATACCATCTCCCGGAGCAGATTGTCCTGCAATAGTAATACTATCATTATTTACACGAAGTGGAGATTTCAGCTCAATGGTACCATCTACAGCAAAGACCACTATACGAGGCCCCATTTGCTCCACCGCATCGCGAAAACTACCTTCACCACTATCATTCAGATTTGTCACAGTCAACACACGCCCACCACGTCCGCCGGTAGTCCATTTTCCATATCCTTCGGCACCCGGAAAAGCGATTTGTTGCGCTTGTATGCAAGAAACCGCCCCTAACAAACAGGCTACAAGAATAATCTTTTTCATGATCAATGTATTTTAATCAGGTTATTGTTTCCTCTAATGAACAAATAGAATATTTTTCCTCTCAAAATGATAAGAAAAAGGCGGTGCATCCTATTATGCGCCCGCCTTCCCCTTTTACCATCAAGAAAAACTTACCTATCAATAAGACGGATGCTGCTGACCGGCAAGCCCCGGATTCACATCAATTATATTCGTAGTACTAAACGGCAGTATTTCAACCATATTTTTCTTCATACCATAGAATACACCTGTTTTACCTGTAATCCATGCATTATTAGAAGAAAGGCCTTCAACATCTTCTACACAAAGATTTCCTTTTTGCTTAATGGAATTAATGCTGAACATATTCAGAATTGTATATTCCACTTCTTCTACTTTCTTTGCGTCAGCCGGCACATCTTCGCTCTTAAAATAAACTTTCCCATCAGCCTCAAAGAACTTTCTTTTTATTGCACCTTTGGAACCGGAATTTAATGTATGCATTGTTGTTAGGTCATTTTCAGAGAGTCCCATATCCACCAAATCCTGTTCAGTTATTGAGATATAAGGTAAAGCTATTGTCGGATCTGCAAAAGATGGGGTTGAAGCCAACTTATAAGCACGATATACATCAACATTTGCATATCTTCCTTCACGCTTGGCCAATTGAACCAACTTTTCTTTTTCTGTTGTCAGATAATCAACCAATATCCCCCAACGAGCTAAATCGCTCTTACGCAGTCCCTCATTAGACAATTCCAGTTTGCGTTCCTGTATAATAAAGTTTCTGAATTCCTCATAACCGGAAGGAATTGTTCCAACTTTGGAGGCATCATTATTGAATGCACGCAGGCGGACATCTTCTACTGCTTTTTCAGCTTCGGGAGTAGCACCGTTATTCAACTCATTCAAAGCTTCAGCATACATCAGCAAGACATCAGAGTAGCGCAATACAGGCCAATTGAAATCACGTTTACTATCAGAAGAACCTCTGACCTTTTTCCAGTTAATACGATATTTTCCCACACCCATACCGGCAAAAGTATTCATTTGATAAGCATTGTTGCCAGTAGATAACTTAAGACCATAATTACAAACTGAAACATCACGCCGTTGGTCGTCTTCTTCAAATTCAAAATAGAATGTCGGCATGGCTATCATCTGGCTACCACCTTTACCCAAACCTTCATTGTCCGTACCACTTGTAGGAATACCATTTGTATAACCAGTACGAACATCCTGACCATTAGTACTATACCAACCGTACTCAAACATAGTTTCATCATTATACTGCTGATTTCCCAAATCTCTGAAGATTTGATCATAATCATCCAAGAGTCGATTTTCTCCTTTAGTTATCACAGCTTTACAAGCATCCGCAGCTATTTGATAGAGTTCTTTTATACGAGCCGCATCACTACGTTGTGCAATTTTCAAACTACTCTGATTATAGGGCACTGTATTCAGATCCCAACGTAAAGAGTAACCGGCAGCGTAGAGAGCTACACGAGCCAAAATTCCATAAGCCGAATTTTTCGTGAAACGTTCAGGAGTAGCAACCATGCCTTCACTTTTCCAAGGAAGCAACTCGATAGCACGTTTCAAATCTCCAATACAATGGTCATAGATAGTATCACGACTGACACGCGAAGAAGAGAATGTAGTCAAATCTACTGTAGGTATATTAGTATAAGGTACATCACCATAAAAACGAACTATGTTCCAATACGCATAGGCCCTTATCGCCAAAGCTTCTCCTAGTAATGCATCTACTTTCTTCTTCTCGCCATCACTAACATTCATTTCCGGAAGATTCTTGATACAAACATTAGCATATTCGATGGCCTTATACATATTTGTATAAGTAGAACTCAGCATACTGGAAGTATTGGTATAGTCATAATTGGCCACATTATATTTAGAATTGGACTCTGTTGAGGCAGATTCATCCGTACCCATCAACAATTGATAACCCAGTTCTTGTGTATGCAACCATGCATAGCCACCCATCACGGTCATCTCTGCTCTTCCTACTGTTTCAAAAACAGTGGAACTATCCGCTTTTGATTCGGAAGGCATATCGAGCCAATCTTCACAGGAAGTGAAAACCAACAACATGGCAGCAGATATACCTAAAATATTCATTATCTTTTTCATATTCATTGTCTAATTTAGAATGTTAAATTTACGCCTACTACCCAACTCTTAGAACGTGGATAAGATGAATTATCGATACCCGGTGTCAAAGCGCTACTTGATGCGGATACTTCAGGATCATACCCTGTATAGCCTGTAAAAGTATGAATGTTATTCAGGGTACAATATACGCGGGCATTACTAATTTTGGCACGCTGTACCAGTTTCTTCGGTAAAGTATAACCCAAAGTAATAGTATTCAAGCGCAAGTAAGAACCATCTTCCAAATAGTAACTACTGCGTTCACTGATAGCAGTTTTGTTATTACCAGAAATATTCCATAAAGCGTCACCACTATATTGATGCGGATTCAGAGTAGCCAAACGAGCTAAATCAGTACTTTCCTTACCTGTTGAAGGATCAATCAATGTGAAACGGTTCTTCATTTTTTCAAGCGTATTTTGGTTAGCTAAATACGGACCGATAAAACGTTGCGTACTCATGCTGAACACATCATTACCTACTACAAAGTTCATGAAGATAGTCAAATCAAACCCTTTGTAAGTAAAGGTATTATTCCAGCCTCCGATAAAATCAGGAGCTGCATTGCCTATTACAGTACGGTCATTAGTTCCCCATACCGGATTTCCATCTGCATCTACCTCACCAGCCGTCGGCCTATATTTAGCATCACCCGGTTTTACATTTTCACGATTAGATCCTTTCAAATAAGGGATACCATTCTTCAAAGTATAACCACCATCAGCATTTTGCACAAAATCGTCTGTTGTATAGATACCATCATAAATCAAGCCGAAAAATTGTCCCAATGGTTTCCCCTCTTCAATCTTAAAGCCCATACGAGATTCATATTCTGCTATGAAATTATCAGTTTCACTATCTCCATAAATATCCAATACCTTAGAACGGTTGAAAGCTATATTGAAATCCATAGTCCAACTGAAATCCTTCGTGCGGATATTGGTTGTATTCAAAACTAATTCTACACCTCGATTACGGATAGAACCAATGTTCTGGAACTGATGAGTATAGCCGGTAGAAGTCGGAATTTTATTCTTAATCAACAGATTGGAAGATTCATTGTTATACCAATCAACAGACAGATTGACGCGACTATTAAAAATTGACACATCCAAACCAATATTGGTAGTAGTTGTTTTCTCCCACTTCAATTTTTTGTTTCCTAATGTCGCACCGGGTACAAGTGTAATATAATCGCTTCCATTATATCCATAATGTCCTGATCCATAATCTGTAGCATACATATTATTGTCCACGTTATTATTACCCGAAGTTCCATAACCTACACGTAGTTTCAAATTTTGGAAGAAATCAAAATCCTTCATGAATCCTTCTTCAGAAATACGCCATGCGGCAGATGCCGAAGGGAAATAGCCCCATTTTTGGCCACGGGCAAACTTAGAAGAACCATCGGCACGTAACGTTCCTGTAAATAAATAACGGTCACTATAATTGTAAGAAAGACGACCGAAAAGAGACACAAGACCTACCCGGCTTTTTCCTGACTTCCATGTTTGCGGTGTACCCATACTGACATCGTTCAATCCGAAGTTGCCATCCGAGAATTTACGATATTCATTATCCAGATTCATAGATTCCTGGTACCAAGTTTCTTGACCAAGCAGGACATTAAAACGATGAGCTTCTTTCACATTAAATGCATAATTCAGCGTATTTGTAATCTGCCATGAAAACTTCTCACTGTTATTACGGTAGCCATAACCATGAGGACTTTGGTTGGAAGAAGCAGTCTTGGTATTACCGTTATCCCAATAATCCTGGCGAACTTGCTGCCACATATAACTTCCTGAAGTGCGGAAAGTCAAATCTTTCAATATGTCTATTTCCAGCCCGGCATTCACTGTAGCCATACGAGTATATTTCTCGTTAGTAATAGATTGATTATTGATAATTGGATTATTTGCATCGTAATTGTCACCACCATACATTTCGGAGAAGAGATCAGCTAAATCAGAGCCTAATAGTTGTTCATTTGTCCACTTCACACCACCAGTTATTGGCTGCAAAATAGTTTGCTTTAATGTCCCTCCCAATGAACCACCTCCATCAACTTTAGTCATTTGTAAACTGGAAGAAAAGTCAAAACGCACACCTTTCCATAATTCATGATTAATTTTGGCACGAATACTATTCTTTTGATAACCATGTTTGTCCATTATACCATCTTCACCCGTATAGTTGTAGCTCAGCATGTATTTAGTTTTCTCACTACCACCACTGATATTCACATTGTGATTCTGAGTGATACCTGTATTACCAAACACCTCATCCTGCCAATCAATGCCAGCACGATTACCGTATTCATTAGCAATACGACTATAGGCACCAGTATAAAAATCACCAGAATTAATATCTCCACCAAAAATATTCGAGAAGTTATCTTCATTGCCACGAAGCAATTGGAATTCATATTGATACTTTACGTAATCTTCAACTCCCATTAAATCCAACTTCTTTCCTAAACGGTCAAAACTAACAAAACCATTATAAGATACTTCCGTCTTACCTGCCTTACCGGATTTTGTCGTAATCAATATAACACCATTCGAACCACGAGCACCATAGATAGCCGTTGCTGAAGCATCCTTCATGACATCAATAGTTTCGATATCATTAATATCCACATTCTGCAAACCATTCTCCATCTGAAAACCATCGACGATATAAAGCGGTTCAGTGCCTTGCGTAATAGATGTACCACCACGTACCGTAATATTGATATCAGCACCTGGAGCTCCACTTTGCTGTACAATATTCACACCAGCTGCCTTACCCGCTAATGCTTGTGCGGCAGTAGTCACAGGGGCCATGGCTAAATCCTTGCTACCAACAGAAACAGAAGAACCAGTCAATTCTTTACGTTTCACCTTCGCATACCCAATAGCAACGACCTCTTCCAACATTACTGAAGATTCTTTAAGCGTAACTGCAAAATGGGTTTTGTTACCAATAAGAACAGTTTGGTCTTCATAACCAATAAACGAAACCACCAATTCCTTAGCCGAAACAGGTACAGAGAGTTTGAAATTACCATCCATATCGGTAATAGTACCAATAGATTTGTCACCTTTCACCGTAACAGAAGCACCGATCACCACGTCAATCGCATCGCGAACCGTACCGGTAAGCGTCTTGTTCTGGGCAAAAATGCTTAGAGGACAGCTTATTAATAGAAGCATTAATAAGCACATTTTTCTGTGTAAGATTCTCATAGATTATTAATATAATTTGATTAATAAATAAATTTAAGCCTAACCAAATGCACAACCGTTATCGAGCACATTATTCTGGTTGCAAATATATAATTTGAAACCAGCCTACAAGATATATTTTTTGACCGAAACACTTTCTCTTTTGATTTTCTTAATAAATAACCTAATAGTTCAAACAAAAAACAGAATTTATTGCAGTATTCTTAATAGGTTAAATATAAAATCAATCCTAAAAATGCCATTAAAAAAGGATGTTCAAAATAGAACATCCTTTCTTTGTAAACTATCATTACAGTTACTCAAAACTCACCGGGTAATGGCCAATTGGGAGTAGGCACATGCATTTTCTCCATTTCCTTTTCAAATTCAGCTATTACTTCAGGATATTTATCGGCTAAATTCATAGACTCTATCATGTCTTCCTTTATATTATATAATTCTAAAGGGGCATCTTTTTTAATAGTAACAACTTTCCAGTCACCTCTGCGAGCTGCACGTTGTTTTCCGGGAAACTCCCAGTACAGTAAACGATTATCCGTATCCATCTGTTTACCATAGAATAGAGGTAAGACATTTATCCCATTTAAATTTTGAGGCAATTTATCTGTAGCATTAGCCAATGCGGCCAATGTAGGCATTACATCCGGGAAATAAATAATATTATTCAATTTCTGAACCGGAACTTTACCTGGCTGATTAACAATAAAAGGCACACGAATTCCTCCTTCATAAAGTTGACCTTTCATACCCTTCAGTGAACCTTTACATCCTAACTCGGCCAATGGTGCCTGCTTAGCAGCTCCATTGTCTGAAGCAAAAATGATCATTGTATTTTCACGCAATCCCAATCTGTCAAGTTCTGCCAACAAGCGTCCAATTGCTCGGTCCATGTGTGTAATAAGCGCAGCATACCGTTTAGTATTCATATCCCAAGTTTCATCATCATACCAAACCGTTTCATCTATAATATAAGGTTCATGCGGTGCATCATAGGCCAAATATAAAAAGAATGGATTTGTCTTGTTCCTATTTATAAATTTAATCGCATCTTCCGTTGAAAGATCAGTATTATGTTTTATATGTTTGTCTCCTTCATTCTCTTTTATATTTTCAAGTTTCTCATTATTAAAACGCCAATAAGGATAGTAATATGGATCGTTAGAATAAACCGTACTAATAAGCCAGCCGTAAAACTCATCAAATCCTCGATTCAAAGGGGTAGCCTCAGGATTAAAACCATCCAAATGCCATTTGTTTACCAAACATGTCCGATAGCCAGCACTACTTAATACAGTAGCGATTGTTGTATCATTCGGTAACAAATGCATTCTTCGTATAGGCTTTGTACCTTTCATCCCTTCAATACCTCCTGCATTACAGAAATTATCACGAATGGTAGTGTTTCCTGTATTCCGCCCCGTCATCAATGCACAACGAGAAGGAGAACTTATTCCCGATCCTGCATAACACTGAGTAAAAGAAGTGCCAGTTGCTGCCAGTTTATCAATATTAGGAGTCTCAATATATTTATTCCCATAACAAGCCAAATCACAATAGCCCATATCATCCGCCAATATAAAAATTATATTAGTTTTTTTATCATTTACCGCAGTTGACTGCTGGGCCTTAACCACTATTTGAGGAAGAACCAACATATTTACGGCACAAAATCCTCCTAAAAGTTTATTCTTATTCATAATCTACATTTTTTTATTCACAGTTTCATTCTGTCTCACGAAAATTATACTCCAACACACATTATGGCATATCAACATTCTCATTATACTCCAATATCAATTCATCATGAGCTTTAATCTGAACGTCATCCAATTTCCACTCCTTAGCCCAAATGATTTTTCCAGCTTTATTACCTTCAATACAGACATTACGAAGTATAAAGTTTTCGATTTTGCTGTTTGCTATTCCAACTACATTCATACAAGTTCTTGCATTAGAAGCCGTTACATTATCAAGAGTAACATTCCGAAAGACAGGAGTACCTTGTTCCAAACTTACAGATTCTAACATTTTACTCCAGTACACTGGAATTTTCTCCATATCATATCCCTTCGGAAGTTTAGAAATACTATATGCAGGATTCCAATTCAAATCAACAACAAACGGCCGTTCAACCCCTATCATCTCGATGTCATACAAATAAATGTCTTCAATCACTCCACCACGCTGACAAGTACTCTTGAAACGCAATCCACATTTTGTACCTACACCTTTCATTCGGTATGCCACTATATTACGAATTCCCCCCGAGGTTTCACTACCACAAGTAAACATCCCCCCTCCAGAACCAGCTACACAGTCACGAATCACTACATATTGGCAAGGGCGATTCACCCTAAGCCCGTCACTATCTCGTCCAGCTTTCAAACAGAAATTATCATCATTGCAATTTATATTAGCATTCTGAACAAGAATATATTCAGATGAATCAATATCAATGCCATCTGTACTTGGACCATGGCCTTCAATATTATTACTAATTATAATGCCATCAATTGTTATATGCTTACTATACAAAATATGTAAACTCCAAAAACCGGGCTGATACAATACAATATCACGTACAGTCACATTCTCACATTCGGCAATAAGAATTCCGCGAGGGCGTTCACAATCATAATCCACAATCCAGCGTAATCCCTTTGCCTCATAATCCTCCCGCATATTCCAGTACTTATCCCAAAACACCTTGCCACGCCCATTTATCACTCCATCACCAGAAATAGCAGCATTTTTCTTACCAATGATATTTATCAATGCAGAAGGCCACTCCATTTCTATTCCTGCAACGCGCGTATCTATCTTCTTATAATCACCTATATCTTGAGAGCCTATAAGAGTAACTCCTTTTGAAATATGAAGATTTACATTGTTCCCTACAAATAAAGAACCGGTAAGATAAATGCCTGGATGAAACACTACAATTCCGCCTCCGGCTTGTTCTGCAGCATCAATTGCTTTTTGAATAGCCATAGTATTCATACTTAGAGCATCTCCCTTTGCGCCATAGTCTGTAACATTATATACAGCCTGTTGTACCGGATAAGACATAGCACCTACTTTTTTCATCCAAAAGAAATCTGGTATTTCTCTGCCATGAGCATTCGTGGATAAACCGGTCATCCATACAGACAACGCAAACAGAATAAAGTAATTCTTCATTATATAAATTGGATTAACAAGTAAATTATACGTTATTGAAAGGTCAATTAGTAAACAACAAATCTTGTAAAGGACAAAAGTAAACAATTATACAACCACAATTATATTCCTTTTGACCCTAATACTTTTCTTTTTGATTTTGTCCAATCAAAAAGTATCTATTATCTCATCTTAGCTTAAATTCTCTCCGCCTATTATTGTCAGAAGAGTCTTTCAATCTTTCAAAAGTATAGTTTATTCCTCATCCACAATTCCGGTTTCACGCCCAAAAGATCTATATTCCAAGGGGGTAAATCCAGTACGTTTTTTGAAAAGAGAGAAGAAATGCTCAGTGGATTTATAATCGAGCATAAAAGATATTTCCTTGACAGACTGGGATGTACCTACTAACAACTGCTTTGCTTTGCGGAGTTTCAATTCCTGAAAATATTTGGCAGGTGCATATCCCGTATAATCCTTAAAAACCTTGCGAAACCAGGAATAGCTAATATTCAGTTTCATAGCCAATTCTTCCGGATCAATATCTTTGAACACATTTTCATTCATAATGATTTTCGCTTGTTCAATCTTTTGATCAACATCACCGACCTCAAAAATCTTATTCTTAGAAATGGAAAGGATCATTCCTATCATATGCAACACAATACCAGAAAGATATTGCTGAGAAGAAATCTTATCAGCTTCAGCAATTTCCAATGCACGCGAGAAAAGAGTAACTAATTCCTCATTCAATCCTACCTCTAATACTTGATTATCTTTAGAAAGGAAACCACCTTTCAACATATCATCTATGACCGGTCCTTCAAAACCAATGTAGTATTCATTCCATCCTGTCTGCTGGTATGGGTGGTATGTGTGCCACTGTCCGGGAAACAGCACCATGAGCCTTCCCTTACAAACTTGCTTCTCAGGAGTGGTCTCAGAGGTAAATAATCCTCGACCTTTAGTTATGTAAACTAGCTGATACTCACGTAAAACACGTCCTTTTTGAGCATTGAAGAAGTAACCAGAAGGGTGATCCTTCAAGGGATAGGGAGAATTCGGCTGGATAGACTGAAAGCCTACAGTATTTACCCACAGACCGAATTTCTGGTCCATGTCATTTACAATCAAGTACTTAAATTCAACCCCTAAATCATTATAGTTCTTAGTCATAATACGTGTTTTTACAGGATAGGATAGGTAAGGGCAAAAATAGAAATTATTTGCGAATAAAAAAATGTCCGCTCCGGGTTAATTCTAAAAATATACCGGAGCGGACTAATAAATACGAATAAAGAGAAAGAGTCTATTTCTTTACGACAATCTTATCATATTGTTGTTCGGCCTTGATTTCTGTATACTTAGGTGCATCTATCATCTCGATAAGTGCACGGAGTACAGGGCCTTCACCCATAGGATCGTTCTCCTGGGTAGGACGGTTGTAATAGTATGCCACAGAAGGCATAATGCCGGTTCCTACACAAATAGAAGTTACATCACCATCATCTGAGATTTTTTTCATCATACCCTTCAAACCTTGTTCAGCCACATAGATAAAGTCCGGATGCAACCAACCCTCCTTCACACCACGGGCAATACCGAACACAAACATAGCGGTACCAGTGATTTCTTCATAAGAATCTTCCTTATCCAGCAATTGATGCCAAAGTCCGTTCTTACCTTGATAGCGTGCTACACCACTGGCTTGCTGACGGAAATTTTCAATAACCGCTTCACGCATCGGATGATCTTTCGGCATCATACTAAGCAAATCAGCTTGTGCCATAAACACCCAGCCGTTGGCACGGCTCCAGTGAGCTACTCCATGTTCCTTGTTGTCTGTATGATAACAGTGATAATAAATCTGCTTTTCAGGACACCAGAGATAGCGATTATAATTCAATACCTGATTAGCGGCATCATTGAAATACTTCTCATCACCGGTCAACTTACCCATACGTGCCAAAAAAGAAATTGCCATGAATGCATCGTCCGCCCAGATAGTATTAACGTGTGGCCAGATGCGGGCAATGGTACCATCAACCAGACGAGGTTCACCATAATTCAGATGTTCGGCAGTCTCATTAATGTAACCCAGAAATGAATCATTAGGATACTTCAACTGCAACTCTATCAAACTGGCTCCCATCGGTCCATTATCGTCCAGACGTTTGCCACGGAAGATCATGTGCCAACTCAATTTGCGGACAGCATTCCAACCATCCCGCTTAAAAGCTTCATCATATTGTTTACGGAAGAAATCAAGGTTACCTTCGTTGAATACGAAGTTCATATTCTTCAAAACATATTTCTCATACTTCTTATCACCGAGCTTATCACCCAGTTCCATCAAAGCCATGTTTGTTACCCCATTGGTATAGTGCCAGTTATTATACTTGCAAGCAACCTTTACATCCATATCAAGAGGTAACTTCTTGACGGACTTATATATCTCACCAGTCTTCGTATTCTTGAACTCGTATGTAGTGCTGGCAAGAATGCGGTCTGCAATCTTTACGGCAGCTTCTCTTGCCGTCATCTTAGTTTGGGCGGTAAGGGTTGCCACTGCCAACAGCAGGGCGAGGGAAAAGAATGTTCGTTTCATGATATTTGTTTAAGTACTTGATTATCATTTAGGAAGATTAAATGCGCGAGTCATTTCCTGCATTTGCTCCTGACTCATACCATCAGGCTCAAAGCCCATGTTTTTGGCAGCAATATAAATCAAGGCAGATTTATTCAATACATCTACCTGATCGAAAGCAGACATAACATCCACATCTACAGCAAAAACACCATGTTTTTCCCACATAGCCACGTCATAATCTTCAAGTTGTTCAATAGTTGCTTCCGCCAGTTTCACGGAGCTTGGCAGTTCGTAAGGAATGATGCCTAAACCACGCGGACAAAAAGCCTTTGTTTCAGGAATCATACTCCAAAGTAAATTGGTAGCCACATCTTTCTCCAGGAATTTCTTGCAATGCGTCATAGCAATCAGTTCGATAGGATGGGTATGCAATGAAGCTTTATAGGGAGATCCTTTCTCAATCAAGCGATTGTGCACACTAAGATGGGCAGGAAGTTCGGAAGTAGGCATCACCGGATGATCGGCAATGATGACATAGCTGGCACAGTCATCCAGAATACGAATTACAGAACCGTGCTCCATCGGCCAACGGGCCAGATCACGCATGCGTTTATTGGTGCCTTTGCAATAGAAATAGTAATCTTTCAGATACGGAAGAGTAGCACCGATTTGTTTCACTTCGCTGATGGCAGGCAATGCTTTTATTTCATCGTCTACAAATTCAGTAATATTCAGGGTGATATTACCGCCATTACGTTCGGCCCACCCTTTTTGCCAGAGATATCCGGCAACCTCTGCCACTTGATTGACTGCATAAGTCAATGCCGGACGGTTTTCGAGAATTGATTTCATTATAATAAATTAAGTTACGGGTTACGAGCTACAAGCTACGAGTTGCTGCGCTATCATACCGAAAGGCACTTGTAACTCGTAACTCGTAGCTATATATACTATTACACTTGTGCCATTGCCACCACAATAATAGAAGATATCAGAACTACCAACCCCAGAATAAGAACCGCAATCGTAGTATTGCTGACACCTTTCCATTCCTTCAACAGAATTCCCCAGACATTGCTGAACGTCACGTTCAATGACATCAGGATACTCCAGGAGAAAGCAAGTAGTACAGGACTGTCTGTCAGGAAGCTCTTACCCATTTCAAGGCCGAAGAACTGAGAATACCACAATACGCCTGCAAGCGCACAGAACAACAGATTATTCGTCAGTGCCGAACCTTTCACAGAAAGATATTCCTTACCCGTCTTATTCTTGATATTCTGCCAAATACAGTAAGCGGCATTCGTACAGAAACCTCCAAGAGTTACCAGGAAAATTACAGGTAATCCGGCATAGAGCGCTTCTACTCCACCAGCCAAAGCAGCCTCTTTTATCGGTGTTCCCGCATCCAGACCGAGAGCGAAACAAGCGCTCATCACACCTGCCAACAGAGCCACAAGCAGCCCCTTTGTCAGAGCAAAATCCTTAACGGCAGCGCGTTTCTCCTCTTCCGTCATATTCTTGGAACGAAGACTACCGGCATATCCGATAATAGCAATACCTGCCAACGTGATACATACGCCGATGAGCAACATCAGTCCTTCACCATGAAGCAAGTCTTTTCCGGCAAACAAAGCCGGGAAAAGTGTTCCGAAACCGGCGCACGTACCGAGGGCAATACTCTGTCCGAGTGCTACACCCAGATAGCGCATACTCAAACCGAATGTCAGTCCACCCACGCCCCACAGAACGCCGTAAACCATTGCAGGCAAAGCGCCTCCGGCCCCCCAGAGTTCAATCAGTGAACTTCCCGCCGGAATGGCAAGCAACGCACCTAACAATGGGAAAACAAGCCATGCAAAGATTCCCTGTACAAGCCAGAAACTCTCCCACGACCAGTTTTTCACCTTGTTAATGGGTACATACGAACTACTCTGTCCGAAGCTCCCGATAGCTATAATCAACAATCCTATCAGTGTATTCATGATAATAACGTTTAGTGATAAATGATGAGTGTTTAACACAAAGAACCGTACAAAGATACAGCTTTCTCCGCTAAACACTCGTCACTAACCATTAATCCCTCAATTACGTTTCGACGTAACGTCTGCTTCGTATTTCTGTATCTCAGTAATGAATTCCTCACCTACAGGTACACCGTTCTTCAGACAGAACATATCCCAAACAGCATTCCAAGGCAGAGATTTTCCTTCTTCGAGCAGAGCAAGGCGTTCAAACAGCTGATCGTTCGCCTCGTATTTACGCAATGTATCCAGCGGTTCCAACAGAGCTTGCAACACACACTTCTGTGTAGCACGGCTACCTACTACATACGCACCGATACGATTGATAGAAGCATCAAAATAGTCCAAACCGATATGCACGCGATCTAACGCATTACAACGTACGATTTCTTTGCAAAGATCCATCGTCTCATCATTCATTATCGTTACATGGTCAGAATCCCAACGTACCGGACGGCTCACGTGCAACATGATTTCCGGAATAAACAGTAACAATGAAGACAACTTGTCGGCAACGCTTTCTGTCGGATGGAAGTGACCTGTATCCAACGTAACAATCTTATTACGGCTCACACCATAACCGATATAGAAATCGTTGGAACCGACCGTATAACTCTCCAGACCGATACCGAATACCTTAGATTCCACACAGTCCTTCATATTCTTGTATTCCACCTCGAAGATACGATCCAAAGAATCCTTCAGTAACTCGCGATATAACATACGGTTTACAGTAATATCCTTACTTCCATCATGCACCCACAGGTTCATGATACAAGGATCGCCCTGGCGTTTACCCATTTCCTCGGCAATAGCACGGCAACGTTTTGTGTGCTCTACCCAGAAATCACGGATTCCTTTATCAGGATTAGCAAGTGAAAGATTACCACTCTTCGGATGAGAGAAGGAGGTAGAGTTGAAGTCCAGCTTCATATTGTTTTCGGCCGCCCATTGTATCCAGCTTTCAAAATGAGCCGGCTCCACCTGGTCGCGGTCAACGAACTTACCGCCGAAGTCACCATAGATTTCATGCAGATTCAAACGATGAGTTCCAGGAATATAGCTGGCTGCCTTCAAGACGTCTTGTCTCAATTCTTCCATATTGCGAGCTTTGCCGGGATAGTTTCCGGTAGCCTGGATACCTCCTGTCAGCGCACCCTGCGCTTCAAATCCGGCTACATCATCTGCCTGCCAACAGTGCAGGGAGAGGGAAATCTTTTGCAAAGCATCCATTGCTTTTTCTACATCTACGCCAATAGCCGCATAACGTTCTTTTGCCAATTCATAGGCTCTCTGGATTAATTCTTCTTTCATGATGGTACTAGTTTTAATTATAAAGTTTTAAGTATTAAGTATTTTCTATTCAGGCGGTAAGGTAAATCAGGCTAACTGCAAGAAGTGCAGATAAGCAGCATTCCATACTTCCACATTTTCCGGGGTGAAGGTTTTCAACGGAATGGAACGGTTGATGAGCTGACGCATGGAAACAACGTCACTCGCCGCACCCGCTGTAAGGGCTTGTATCATGACATTACCGATTGCTGTCGCTTCTGACGGACCGGCCACTACTGGTATACCTACTGCATTGGCTGTCCACTGATTTAATAAATCATTACGGCTGCCTCCTCCGATAACATGCAGGGCCTCTACCGGACGGGGAGAAAGACCGTGCAGGTTCTCCAGCACCTGACGATAGCGCAGTGCCAGACTTTCGAAGATACACCGTACCACTTGCCCTCGGGTCTCCGGTATCGGCTGATGATGGTCAGCACAATAAGTACGGATTGCCTGTTCCATATTCATCGGATTGGCAAACAGAGCATCATCCGGATTTATCAGGCTACGGAACGGTTCACTGGCTTCCGCTTCGGCGATCAGTTCGGGATAAGAGATTTCTTCCCAATCGCAACGGCAGCGTTCCAGTAACCACATTCCACAAATATTCTTGAGTAAACGAATGGTTCCGGCAACACCGCCCTCATTCGTAAAATTTAAAGCTTCGGTTTCTTCATTAATAACCGGTGCATCCGTCTCTACCCCCATCAATGACCATGTGCCGCTACTCAGATAAGCAAAGTTACGATCCAATGCCGGCACAGCCGCCACAGCCGAAGCCGTATCATGCCCGGCAACAGCAATCACCGGAATTGCCCCCAACCCAGTGATCGTTTGTATTTCTTTAGTCAATACACCTACCTTTTCGCCCGGATAAACAAAACGGCCGAAATGCTCTTCCGTCAAACCGATTTCTTTTAACAATGCCGGTTCCAAACGACGCGTTTCAGCATTCACCAGTTGCGCAGTGGTGGCAATGGTATATTCTGTCACCATCTCCCCCGTCAATAAGTAACTAAGGGCGTCCGGCATGAAAAGTATTTTATCAGCTGCTTCCAGTGCACTATCTTTATTACGGCGTAAGGTATCTAATTGAAAAAGTGAATTGAAATTCATAACCTGAATACCTGTCCATCCATAAACTTGCTTACGGGGAACACGGGCGAAGAATGTCTCAGGAGCACCCATGGTATGCGGATCACGATAAGAATAGGGCTGGCGAAGCAATCCACCGTCTTTACCTACGCACACAAAATCCACTCCCCAAGTATCAATTCCGATAGAAGTTATCTGTACATCATCCATGTGGGCAGCTAGTTTCAAGCCTTCCAGAATGTGACGATACAATTCGTAAATATCCCAGTAGTAATGTCCACCGACTTCGATCAGATGGTTAGGAAAGCGGTTTACATCCTGCAATTCCAATCCCTGCGGAGTAAATGTTCCCAATATGGTACGGCCGCTGGTAGCTCCCAAATCAACCGCAAAAAAGCAATGTTTCATGATATTAAATATAATTTGACGATACAAAAATAGGGGAAACCTCCCCTATACTTTGTATTAGTTTTGATTGAAAAGGTGCTGTTTCTGATATTCTTACCAGAGAGTGCACAGAGATCAAATTACTCCTCCACTCCTTCACAATAACGGGTCACTATCTTTTCTCCTTCCGTATTACGAATATTCACATTCTTCATACTGATATTCTTACTATATATAAATTCAGCCCCCAATTTAGAAGTAATATCTATATCTTCCAACACAATACCATCAATCGGCATTTCAGGAATACCATTGAAGAATAAAGCACGGCGGGCTCCGGCGCAAACCAGGTTCTTCACATGAATATTACGGAAACAAGGTGTAGTTTCATCCACTGGCAACGGTTCTACTTTAGCAGGTACCTTCTCACCACTTTCCAACACTTCAACAGCCGATTTGCCACCATAATAAAGATTGAATGTAATCGGCTCCGTCGGGATATCCATCATGGCAATATTACGTATCCAGATATTCTCAACAACTCCTCCGCGCCCACGCTTGCTCTTAAAACGCAAACCGACATCCGTCCCCAGGAACTGACAATTGCTGACAGAGACATTGCGTACACCACCACTCATTTCACTACCAACCACAAAACCACCGTGGCCTTTGAATACTGTACAACCATCTACCACCACATTCTCACAAACACGTCCCCGGCGGCGACCGTCTTCGTCTTTGCCACTCTTCAGACAAATACCATCATCGCCCACATCAAATGTAGAGTTCACAATCAGTGCATTCTTGCAAGATTCCAGATCCAGACCATCACCATTCTGCGCATAACTCGGATTACGAACCTGTACTTCTTCTATCAACACATTCTCACACATCAACGGATGCAGGTTCCATGCCGGTGAATTCTGGAAAATCACACCCTGCAACCATACATTCTTACACTCTATCAGGCTCACCATCACCGGACGAAGAAAATGACGCACACTCTGCCATTCTTCCTCGGTTTTCAGATTCTGAGGTACGTTCATATTACTGATAGTATCCCCTTTCAACGTCTGCGGATAAGGGAACCAGTAGGTGGGACGTTTATATACCCCACCCCGGGCGATAGTCTGTTTCCATACACCTTCTGTTACTTTCTCCCGTTTCAGAGGACGCCAATAATGTCCGTTACCATCAATGGCACCTTCTCCCGTTATCGCTACATTTTCCAGATTACGTCCGGAGACAGGCGATTGGCAACGGCGGGTATCCAATCCTTCAAATACAGTCTCTACCAATGGATAGAGGTCTACATCAGGTGAAAAGAGGATAACAGCACCCTTTTCCAAGTGCAGGTCAATATTACTTTTCAGGACAATAGGACCTGTAAACCAAACACCGGCAGGAACAATCAAATGTCCGCCCCCCTTTTCCGCCAAGGCATCAATAGCCTTGGCAAAAGCCGCCGTACAAAGTTCTTCGCCATTACCCACTGCACCAAAGTCAGCAAGGTTCACCTTGCGATCGGGGAATTTCGGTGCTTCTACCCTTGGCATATCAAAAGGCAGGTCTTTATATACTGCTTCATACTTATACGTTGAAGATTGGCAAGCACTGAGCAACCACAGACACACGGCTGCAATCACATACAATTGTTTCGTCATTCTTAGTTCTTTTTTATTTATAATCAGATATTTATTTCTATTCTCCCAGATAGAAGGAAGGTACGGGCACTTGCGGATATCCCATGCTGCGATGCGCCACATAGCTACGATAAAGCGGATCCTGCATCAGCGTTACGCGGCGGTCGCGAGCCGGAATATTGGTATGATAGATACGCAACTCTCCCGGCAAAGCAGTAATCAGTTCTTCACGCCAATCACCTTCCAGGTCAGCTATCATCAAGATATCACCTTCGATTCCTTCAGTCAACACTTCTCCCTGCCATTTCCAGATGCTTTGTTTGCGCCCACCTGAAGATGAAGAAGCTCCCCAGCGGTTATCATCTCCTTTAAAAGTCTCACGCAGCAGATCCGCATCCCACCATATCCAATTACGGCAACCGGGTACTTCTGCATTTGTAGTGTTTATTTTCTTGCCATCGGCAGTGAGCAGGTATTTATCCGTGCTGCCACCTTTACGGTCTTCACTGGCAAAACATTCCATACCGGGATGTGAAGAATCAAAATCGGCCACCATACCGTCACCTACATGATAGGTGGTCTGCCCGATTTTCCAGATCAATTTGCCGGTAGCTGCATCCACCACGGAAACACCGCGACCATCCTCTTTCTTCGGCTCACTCACCATAAACACCTGCATACCTTCCATATCAGGATGAAGTTTGCAGAGATAAGCCTTGTCACTATGCCCCAAGCCGGAAGACCAAAGTAACGTACCATTATCATCGAGCATACACGAGCCTAACAGAATCTCATCCCGTCCGTCACCGTCCACATCAGCCGTCACCATGCTGTGCGCACCCATACTGCGCACAATGGGATTTTCTTCATCCCCATCCCAGCGCCAGGCACGTTGCAGTTTTCCGTCTTTCAGCATCCAGGCATCTACCACCATCAGTTTGTAAGTGCCGCGAGCAGCCAATATATAAGGTGTCTTTCCATCCAGATAAGCAACCCCCATTTGGTTACGGTTCTGGCGAATCAGATTTCCATAGCGGTCGTTCCGTTCAGGCCAGTCCACGCGATCTATCTCTTTACCGGTCATGCCATCCAGCACGGAGAGGTATTCACTGCCACCACAAACACGACCTTTTTCATTCTTTACATAGTCATCAGCAGCAGTCTTGATAGCAACTTCAGCTTTCCCATCTCCATTGAAATCGTATACTATGAAAGGAGAATACCAGATTCCCGGTTCGATACCCGGTCCCATATCATAGGTCCAGAGGTAGCTTCCGTCACTCAGATAAGCAGATATTTTATATGTCTTTCCGGTTGTATCTCCGGGCATACCGGGGTCAACATTCGTTTCGGGAGTACGGATGATATAGTCATAAATACCGTCACCGTTCAAATCCGCTAAAGCGATCTTCCCGGCTTTCACACTCTCTTTCAATGGAATAGAAGTATAAGGCTTCAATTCGGAAAGAATCACTTCCCGTTTCTCCGACAAGGCAGATTTCTTTCCTTTCACCAGAGCTTCCACCCAATAAGACGCCTTTTCGGCAGGAGTGACATCCATAAAGTCACAAGTCTGTGTAAGCGGCTTTTTAGTCAGGCGACGCGCTTTACCGTCAGCTTCCCGATAGACATGAAATGCAGTACCGGGAGCATCCGATGCCAATAACCGCCAACTGAGATAAATACCTTTGCCATCGCGGGCAGGGATTACTGTCAGTCCACGGTTCAGATTCTCAGTCACCCGTTCCCGGGTAAAACCTTCCACTAAGGGTTTCGGTTCATGCCTCGGATCAAGTATTTCATAGTAGTAATGCCTCTCGCGAGGGTCCTGGGCATTCAGAGTACTCGCCAACCCAAGCAGGCAGAGCATAATTAGATTCGATTTCATTGATTATCGCTTTAGTTTGAGGATGTACCGGAATCACCACAGATTACACAGATTTACACAGATATAAATATGATTATTAATGATAAAAAAATAATCTGTGATAATCTGTGTAATCTGTGGTGATTTCCTGTCTCCGAATTATAAAGTTCTTATTTCAAAGTCTGCATAGGAATCAAGTGTACAGGTCCCAGCAAACCGCTTGGAACCGGCTCCCATTTGCCATAATTATCCTTTTTATAATGGATATTCACAATATTGGCATCCTTATAAATACGCCAGGGAACGTCGCGCCGATCCATATCAGCAATACGGTTAGCGGGCAGATTGGTTACTTCCACCTCCAATGTATTCACGCCCGGACGAAGATACTTACCTACCAGACAACGATAAGGAACTGCAATAAGCGTAGCTACCGCCTGTCCGTTGATGCGTACACGGGCACTCTCACGAACATCCCCGAGGTCGAGCATCCACTCTTCGACATCGGCAGGACTCTTCAGTGTAAACGTAGTGGTATAGCAAGCAGCTCCCATCACATTCTTTGCACCTTCGGCAGGAATTTCCGTCCATGAACCAAGAGATACACTGTCCGGAGTGGCAGCAACCGCAGGGCTTGCCTCTACAAAGCGGAATCCCCATTTATCGGTAAAAGAATAAGTTACCGGAGACGTATTCTTCACATCGTTCTGCACCACAGGCGTCCAGTATCCATATTCGGGTGCAGAAACTTCCTGGTCCGCGAACGTCTTCAGGATAACAGATTCACCGGATGCCAATTGCAGGAACACTTCCGTCCTGCCATTATTCTGGCGCAACCGTGCCTTACCGGAGGTTCCGTTCATTGGATTATAAAGCATTGCCGAACGTGCCTGCACAGCCAAAGGTATCCAGTTTTCGGTATCTTCTGTTTTCAAAGCAGAGATGAAATAGTGGTGTCCTTCAGGATGCGAGCGGCGAATGCTGCTTAATCCGAAAGTTGTTTTCATCTCTTCGGGAACAGCAGCAGTGGCGGCCAGTGTACGAGCATAGTCTGTTCCAAAGAGAATATGTCCCTTTCCTTCCCGCTCCTTTATCTGTGCCAGCGCCTTATTGAACTCAGTACGGCGTCCTTCCAAAGTATTCAACCCCGGCACATCTTCCGGATATTGCTCCAGAAAGACAATCGTAGCACCTTCATCTGCCAGACGAAGCAGTTTCTCCAGTACATCGGCAGGCATCAGACGGGCACCGGGAACTACCAGCGCTTTATAAGAGACACCACCGGAAGTCAATATCTTGCCGTCCTGACACATGGCATCACGGATGAAGTTATCAGAAATATAGTCCATATCATATCCCGCACTATAAATACGGTGCACCGCCTCTATAAAACGGGGAGCACGCTTTGCCATCTTATGAATATCGAAAAGCAACAGACGCCCGTCCTGTTCATCCCACATATCGTATACAGGCAGATAAACCAGGAAGTCATTGTCCGGTTGTCCCATTTGCAGGAAACTCTGGCAACGGGTGACATAATCAAAAAATGCAGGGGCATCCCGCCAAATATTATTCGTAGGACTCATATCAATGGAAGCATAGAACTTCCAACCCGGCCAGGCAGCCTCAGTGGGCGAGTAAGTGGTTCCATGAAAATACATGTGATTCACACCCGAGATAAACATCAGGTCCATATCGGGTTTGCACTGCGAAAGTGAAGTGCGGAAGTGCTCTGTCAGCCAAGTGAATGTTTCTGAAGTAGTGAACGGCTTTCCGGCAATATGCGCTGCCGAAGAAGCATATTTCAGCATGGAAAGATCAGAGTCGTTGGGACGCGTCAGCGAATCCTTACGCAATCCTCGGATACCGAAGTCGGACAGTCCGAACCCCTCACATTCGGGCACGTCGACCGTCGCATAAAGATCTATCAGATTACCGGGAGAACCGTGTGCCTGGTTACGGGTACGTGAACCATGTTTGTGCGCCCAGTCCGTCCACTGGCGGGTGAAGTTCTCCTGAAGCAGTTCGGCAAGAGTTTCGCGATAATCGGAGATAATGCGACGGGTAGTCTCTGTCCGGTCTTTCGAAAGGAAGTCCGGAAGAAAGTGTTCCAGTTTATAGCCACGACGGCGGGCAAACTGTTCAAAAAGGTCGTCCGTCCAGTCGGCACCGTAAACTTCATAAGAGTCATTGAAAAAATTATGCGGATACTCTGTTGGAGTTCCGGCAGAACCATCAGTCGCCTTTCCGGCAAAAGCCCGTTCAAACCGGTTCAGATAATTGGATACTGCTTTTGCCGAAAAATGGTTCATCACATATCCTTCACCACCGGGAGCTGCACGCTTCACTTTCTGAAATGTCTTACCTACGAAAGCGGCAATCAGCCGCCACTCCCCTTTCGGAGCCTTCCATACCAGCTTTCCGTTCTCTATCTTCGAAGTCAGGTCATAGCAACGCACAGCCTTTTGTTCTTTCGGAGTAGCAGCGTCAGTCAGCACTCTGAAAGCCATCAGCTTACACAGTTTGGCATACGGACGTTGTTTTTCATCCGTCACTTCTATCTTTGCTTTCAGGCGTTCACCACCCTTCAGTGTATATTCTTCAATCAGCAATTTACAGGCAGCATCTTCTATACCCACTTCCGGGCCACCGAAAGGCCAGCCCGTACCTGTGTTCATATCAATCTTCATACCCAGGCGTGCAGCTTCACTTTCCGTATGGCGTAACATTTGCATCCACCCGGGAGTCAGGAACTGAATTTCGTTTGCATCATTACCCTGCACCCCATAGATAGGAGTAACTTCCATCGTGCCCATCCCGGCTTTGGAATATGCTTCCAGATTGCGGGTCAGGTTAGCCGCATCTACCGCACTCCCCATCCACCACCAGCGAGCACCCGGTTTAGCTTCCGTAGTTACTTCAGGCCACGCTATATTTTGTGCGGAAAGGGTTCCGGCACAGAAAGAAGCAAAGATTATTGCCAATAAATTCTTTTTCATGATATATACTATTTATTCAGCTCCAGACAGCCCATAATAAACGGTCCTGTTGCTTTTGCATCATTATCCCGCATCTTCTCACCGATATAATATTCGAAACTGCCATCGCGATACGGATGTCCGCCCAAGCCGCCCACCTGGCAGCAACGTGTCAGTGTCAGCGTACCATCCTGGCGTTCTACCATCAGTTTACTTTTCAATCCCTTGAAAGCCTTCTCAGCCACAGCACGATATTTCGGGTCAATATACCCTTTATTCACAGCTTTTGCATAAGCATACATGAATTGCGTGGTCACAGATGCTTCCGGGAAGTTTCCTTTCCGTTTCGGCTGGTCGAGTACCTGATACCACAAACCATTTTTGTCCTGATAAGCGGGCAACACCTCAGCCAGTCCCTGTATCCAGCCAATCATCCGGGCGCGTCCTTCGTGGTTTTCGGGAATGAAATCTAACGCATCCACCATCGCCATAAACCACCATCCGATACTCCGTCCCCAGAAGTTAGGCGAATGTCCTGTTTCCGGATCTGCCCAACGCTGGCTCTTGCTTTCATCCCAAGCATGATGATAAAGCCCGGTTTTGGCATCATACGTATGTTTCTGGCAAAGCGTAAACTGCTTTACCGCCTCATCAATCCATTCGGGTTTGTTGAACTCCGCACCATATTGTGCGAGGAAAGGAGATGCCATATATAAGCCATCCAGCCAAATCTGATGCTGATAGATCAGCTTATGCCAGTACGCGCCTTCCAGCGTGCGCGGATGGTTTTTCAGTTGCTTAACCAGGGCATCCATTGCTGTTTTGTATTTCTCTTTGCCTGTTTCACGATACAGATCGAACAAAACCTTACCTGAATTTATATAATCGAGGTTGTATGTTTCCACATGATACAAATGGATTTCTCCTTTATCATTAATCAGCGAATCCGCCCATTGCTCCACATAGTCGAAATAACGGCGCTCTCCTGTCTTCTTCCACATCCGCAACATCGCACAGCAGCCTACACCCTGCGCATATCCAAAGAACAGACGCTTCCCATGATCCAACTGATAGGCTTTCGGAAAACGTACCATTTCCGAATCGGCAAACCAACGGGCATACGAATCCGGCTCCCACGTATCTGTACGGAAAGGAGTAGCCGGGAATCCGGCTTTATTATAAAGATTCACGCGGAAGAAATTGCAATATGCATAACGCACAGCTACCGGCACGGAAACCTGCGGAGCGGAAACTTCCAGTTTGCCTCCCTTGATTAGGGCCGTAGCGGGATAAAAGCGGCGATCTTCACCGGCAACGATAAAACCTTTCACCGGTTCATTGTCCGGAGTCATCAGTCCGTCGTCAGCATAGTCAAAGCTCAATACGGCTTTATTCCCTTCCACCTTCATTGTCTTGAACAACGGGCCGGAATAAGTCACGTCCTTACCATATTGCTTTGCCAATGCCCAGGCAGCCAGACGTTCACCCGTCACTGTTTTATTGCGGGGATGGATATCGAGCGAGTCGCCCGCATCAGTGATAACTGCCATACCCACATTCTTGAGTCCGCTTTGCCAGGTCCAGAGTTGGGCTTCGCGGATAGTGGCCGGCTGTCCGTAGTGCGGAGCTATCTGCACAAAGTAGAATGGCATATCCGGCTGCTTCCATTCCTTACGCCAACTATTTATCATATTGGTGAATACCTGCTGGTATTTATCGGCACGGATAGAGTTTGACTCTCCCTGATACCAGATATTTCCTTTTATCGTATATCCCAGAATGGGATGTATCATACCATTCCACAATGTTGCGGGTACTTTACAATAGTTTTTCTGTTGCTTCACGCCTTCCAATGCAAAGTCTTTCAGCACATCGGCATAAAGCGGATTTTTCTTCATTACATCCAGCTTTGTCCATGACTCCGCATGTGTTCCGCCCCAGGTAGACTGAATCAACCCTACGGGCATCTTCAGCTCTTTATATAACTTACGTCCGAAGACAAAGCCCACAGCCGAAAAGTCATACAGGTTCTTCGGATTGCAAACCAACCATTCCCCCTCACAGTCGTCCAACTCACCCTCGTGCGCCAACTGGTGTTTCACATGGAACAGGCGGATTTCCGGATAATCGGCATCCTTCAGTTCTTCCACTTCATTCAGCATTCCGGTATTCCACTTCACATCCGGATGACGCGATACGGGGAACTCCATATTACTCTGTCCCGTACAAAGCCAAACTTCACCTATTAATACATTATTAATGGTAATCTCATTTTCACCGCTCACCGTAACGGACTGGTTGGTTAATGCCTTCGGTGTCTTCAGTTTCACGGTCCATTTACCATTGGCCGCAGCCTTGGCAGTCACAGCTTTATCCAGCCATGATGCTTTAACCGTTACTTTTTCTCCGGGCGCAGCTTTCCCCCACACATTCACCTGTGTGTTTTGCTGCAATACCATGTTGTCTGAAAAAATAGCAGGAAGTGTTACCTTTGCTTCTGCCGTGAGAGAAGCAATCAAAACGAATACAAGAAAAATAGAAAATCCAAGAAGCTTTTTCATGTGCCTTTAATAGTTTATAGATTCACATAGATTATTTTATAGAACATGCCAATACCTGACGGCACAAAAATAGGGGTTTCCACCGAAACCCCTTCTTTATATTTTGATAGTTTTCTTATTGCTTTTGTCGTTTCCATAAAAACAGAATTGGCATTATCTATCCCTTTATCTTCAGCCAGCCCCAAATCGTTTTCTTTCGGGAGATGCTAAGTAAAGCAGCCCCCATCAAGCAACAGGCACAGCGTAACTCTTTATTGGAAAGTTTATTAAGATTATCAACAATACCGGGTAAAGGGTAGTTCTCTCTAAAAAAGGAAAATACATCGGCTGAGTTTTCTAAGTCGGTTTTCATTTGGCAAGTGCAAGTAAAAGGTTCATCCATCGTGTTATAAGTTTTAAAGGTTGATGTCGCCCCTATACCTCTATAATAGAAGTGGCGTAAGAGCTATTAACATATTATTTAATTCAAAGGCTCTGGTAAACCCGCAAGCAAATAATAAGCAATAGCTCCACGCCAGAATGTATATAACAAAGTTATATGCAACTCAGACGTGGAGACCTTCACTTATTATCCGTGCTTTTAAAAATTTACCAGACTTTTTGAATTACGAATAATAAAATGATCTCCAAATCATAAACATATCCCTTCACCACTGAAGAAATATGCAACAAAGATACACAAAATATCGGAATAGATATCATAGGATACGGCAATTATCATTTAGCTCATTATGATAGAGAAAATGACTCTACCAACGTTTTAGAAATAATGTTCCCGACCGGAATAACACAATCTAAGTATTGTAGAACGGTATGTTAAAGATACAAATGCCTATTTATCCCATACAAAAACAACGCAAACAATAAATTTCTTCTATTGGAAAAATAGTTCTCTATTTCCTACATCCTACACCGGAGACTTTTTTCATTTGATTATCAGACAAATAGATGCGTGGAGAATGATGTAGAATGGTGTAGGCAAATTTCATCCTACACCCCAAAAACAGGCTTTCAAAGCACTTTTTCTATTACAACCAGCTAATAATCAGACTCTCAACACGTTTTTTTACATACCTTACGCACATCCCCGTAAACCCCTCTCTTTTACAAGAAAACAGAGGATATCTCTGCATTATTCTTCAAAAAAACTTCCTGATTCCTTTCATATCATAATATTAGGCGACGAAAAGAACTTGAAAATCCTGTTGCGAGATCGACAAATCCCACAATAGAATACTTAGGAACAATAAGAAAAATGAGAAGAAGGTCCTATGAAAACCCAACTTAGCCTTATTGTTTTTGTTCCTTTGCCCGTAACAAAACTTCGTTTCACAGTTGAGGGCTCTACGTTTTACAGTTGAGGGCTGTCGGTCCCACAACTGCGGGCTGCACAGCCTTCAATTGAAAAACGAGGTTTTGCTTATAGCATAATAACATTAACATTAAGGCTTTAGGAGAAAAAGGAAGGAGCATATCAAGTTTTTCCTCTATCATTCAGCTTTCTATATAACGAGATAATGAAGTCTAACTCCTGCAAAGCGCTCTTTCTTATTTGCTTTACGGTGCAGGATTCATCTCCGTGAAACTCTGTGTTACTCCGTGGCGAATTAATTCATAACTCAATAGATATTTATTATCTTTGCTACAGAATTTCTAAACAACGAATGCTCCTTTAATGAAAAAGTTCCAAATGATATTACAAGAAAGAGTCAAACTGCTGCTGTTTGTCTTGCTTTCTATTAGTTTGAACTCTTTCTCTACCAATACCAAATTCTACAACATCAGTGACACCTATGGCATTACATCAGGAGAAGCATTTTCCATCTGTAAAGACCAGTATGGTTTTATCTGGACCTCCACCAAAACCGGCATTTTAAGAGTGACTGAAGGCGACTGCCGCAATTATGAACTTCCCTGCCGAACCACAGATTTTGTATTCGTAAAGCTGACTTATAGCAATTCACAACTGTTCTCCTACACCAATAACGGCCAAATATTCCATTATGACGAACCTACAGACCAGTTCTTCTTCCTGACAGACTTGCGGGAAGAAACCGATAATAGCCACATTACAATAGGAACCATCGTTGCCGATACAAGCAATGTACTTTGGATTGCTTCCTCGATCGGACTCTTTAAATATGAGAATAACATACTTACAAAAATCCCACAAACGGAAGAGGACATAAAGCATCTCACTTTTTATGACGACAATCACTTATTCTATATTACATCGGCGGGCATTTCACTACTGAATATTTCGACATCAGAAAGCCGGCTTCTTTACTCAAACACTACGGAAGATTTCTTTCAGGTACCCAGCCTGTACTATGATGACCAGCTAAAACGTCTATGGATTGGAACCGGATCGGCCGGGCTTTTCTACTATGACATCATCCGGAAATCTTTATCAGATATCCCTATCAGAAACTTTCCGAAGCAACCCATTCTTGCTATCAGAAAGGATGCTAAAAACACCCTTCTGATTGGTATTGACGGACAAGGTATCTGGAACATCAGCGAAAAAGGAGATACAATTCTCCATATATATAAGGAGGACCTGAACAATCCTTTTTCACTCCGGGGTGACGGAGTATATGATATTCTTTGCGACGGTTCAAAAAACTGGATAGCCACATTCACCGGAAAGCTGTCTTTCTTTGAAAACAACAACTCCCAGATCACACCGGTCACTTACCAGATAAACAACCCAAACTCCTTAGGAAACAACTACGTCAACCAGATCATTGAAGATCACGAAGGGCATATATGGTTTGCTACGAACAATGGTGTAAGCCGCTGGGATGCAACATCCAACAAGTGGAAGCATTATTATCAGAATAAATCGGAACAGGCAAAGGTATTCTTATCTTTATGTGAAGATAACCAGGGACATATCTGGGCAGGAAGTTATTCTTCCGGCATCTATCTATTGGATCGTGAAACCGGAAAAACGCTGAAACATTACTCCTCCAAGACCAACACTCCCGGCTTTACTGGCGATTTCATCTTTGACTTTTTCGTGGATAAAGAAGGAGACGTGTGGATAGGCGGCAACCAAAAGCTATCCTGTTATCTGATAAAAGAAGATCGTTTCCGTGAATATCCGGTCCAGCCTGTCAGCGCGTTTGCCGAACTTTCTCCGGGGAAACTGTTGCTTACAACCTCACGTGGTTTGTTGTTGCTGGATAAAAATCAGGGAACGGTGGAAACGTTAGTCGAAGGCAGTCTGACTCAGGACGTAGTAGTAACCGGCAATACAATATGGGTTGCCACTTGCAGAGACGGCCTGATAAGATATGACTATGACAAACAACAAACAGAGAGATTTACAACGGAATCCGGCCTGACGTCCAACTATGTGAACAGTATCTTATTTGATAGCGGTTTCTTATGGATTGGTACAGAACGAGGCTTATGCCGGCTCAATATCTTAAATAATACAATCCAACCCTACACATCGGTCTATTCCCTTTCAACCACGACTTTCTGCGTCAACTCCTGTACGCGGCTGAAGAATGGCAAGCTGATCTGGGGAACAAGCAACGGTGCAATCATGTTTGCGCCGGAACTGATTCAGGAAACCCCTCCACGAGGAAATATCTTTTTCCAGAATATCACCGTAGCAGGCCGCTCCATACGCACAATTCCCGGTTTATTAAACAATACTCCCGTCAATCAACAGAAGAATCTTTCCTTAAACTACACTCAGAACAATTTCATGTTAGAGCTGCTTCCAATAGGGAATTCTTCAGGAAACATGAAATTCTCGTGGCTATTAGAGGGATTGGACGCAAACTGGAGCCGCCCTTCGGAACTTCACTTTATTAATTATACCAATCTTCCGGGTGGAAACTTCAAATTACACATCAGGATGTACGACAGTTCTCTATCGCAAATGATTGATGAACGCAGCCTGAACATACACGTCACGCCTCCTTTCTGGAAAACCTGGTGGTTTGCAGCTATCATCAGTCTATGCACCATCTGCTATATCATTTATGCTTTCAAAAGTTATTCGAACCGCTTGAAGCGGAAGAGTACCAATGACAGGCTTATTGCCGATGCTGTCCAGGCACTCATGCAAGAAAGAATGGCACAGGCAGAACCGGGCATCCGGGAAGAGCTGCCTGTGCCCCAGAGTAAGCCAAGTGATCCGTTCGTAAGCCGGGCAATTAGCATCATCAACGAAAACATTTCCAATAGCGAATTTGGAAAGGAAGAATTTGCCGCAGCCATGAATGTGAGTTCTTCACTTCTATATAAGAAAATTAAAACATTGACGGATCAATCGCCGTCTGACTTTATCAAGACCGTACGGATGAATCATGCTCTCAAACTTCTGCAATCCGGTCAATATACTGTAACCGAAGTTAGCGAACTTTCCGGTTTTTCAAGCCTCAGCATTTTCAGCCGCGCCTTCAAAAGCTATTTCGGCAAAACACCTACCGAAATCTAAGAAAAGCCTCAAGAATAAGGCCGGAGACCATTATGCAGGCCTTTTTTATCTGAAATGCAAAATGAAATATCTAAAATGAAAAGTCCTTTCCCTATCTCCTCCCCTAACTTTGCAGGCAGAACTTTTAGATTATCAGCAGAATGAAAAACATGTCACATTATCTACAGCTTATATTAATAATGCTGTTCAGTTTCGGGGCAACCGCCAACGGATATGCCCAGAATAAAAAAACAAACATTGCATCTGACTTTGACAAAGTGGGTTGGAAAGTAGGTATTCAGTCCTATACCTTCACCCGGTACTCCCTTTTTGACGCTATTGATGCTGCGGCGGATTTAGGTCTGAAATATGTAGAGGCTACAATCTGGCAAACCATAGAGAGGGGAAAAGAAGAACGATTCAATCCATGGCAAATGTCAGAAGAGACTAAACAAAAAATCAAGAACAAATGTCTGGAGAAGGATATAACACTTACTTCATTCTACTGCCGTCCAAGCAAGGAAGATGCAGAGAACGGACAAACAGAGAAATTGTTCCAATTCTGCAAAGAATGGCATATATCTTTGACTACCGATCCTGTCCGTATTGCAGAAGGTCCGGGAAGTATGGACTTCTATGACGAATTGTGTCAAAAGTATGGCGTTTATATGTTTCTGACCAATCACCCCAAAGCACATGGTTCGCCCTATTGGAACCCCGTGGATGTATTGGCCGATTGTAAAAACAGGAGTAAATACATCGGTGCTTCTGTTGATGTAGGACACTTTATGCGCGATGGTACCAATGTATATGAGGCTGTTAGAAGCTACACCGATGCAGGTCGTATGTATCATTTTCATTTTCGTGATGTAGACCGTTGCGACAAAGAAGGAAAAGATGTAGCCTTGGGGGAAGGAGCAGCTCAAATCAAAGAACTGCTAACCTATCTTTATGAAAAAGGAGCTACTCCCGTTATCGTATTCGAATATGAAAGGGATCAGGATGAACCATTGAAATACGTAACTCCCAGTGTGGGCTATCTTCATCAACTCAGTAAAGAATTGTTCGGAAATAGGAGAACGAAAAACTCCAATAAGAATGAAACCGTAAAATTGTGGGCACAGAATGCCCGGACAGAAGGTGGATTAAAGGTATATGACAAAGATACATTAGCAACGATACATGGCTGGAATAACACGGATCAACTTATTTCGTGGAACACCTTCTCTAAAAAAGGGAACTATATCGTACGCATGAAGTATGCTGAACCCTACCAAGGTAGCGCCCTAACTGTGACGGCAGGACAACAGCAACTTGCCACATTGATTCAGCCGACCAGCAATTGGAACGAATACCGGGAGATGGATTTAGGCGTCATAAATATTCCTGTTACAGGAGAAATAGATATTCAGCTCCAAGGCATCCAACTCTCTTTAGCAAAAGATGAGAAAGGCAGACTGGTACACAAAGAAGCACTACCCGATGTTCAATGCCTTTCACTGATACCAACAAAGGAAAAAGCGACTTCCACTCCAATGGACATACTGAAAGGGTTCAAGGGAAAACCTCTCTTTAATGGAAAGACATTCAAAGGCTGGACTGGCAATAACGGCGACAACAGCATGAAGTGGTTTCGCATAGAAGAAGGTGCCATTATCGGCGGAAGCATAGAAAAGGATATTCCTAAAAATGAGTTCCTGCGTTCCGACCGCGAATACAGTAACTTTGAACTCCGCCTGAAATTCAAAATTAACTGTGCGGATGACTCATATAATGCAGGTATCCAATTCCGTAGCCAACCCCAAACAGAAAAGAACAAAGAACATGAAATGATAGGTTATCAGGCAGACATCATCTCATGGAAAAAAGGAGCGCTTTATGATGAGCAACGCCGGTGGGATTTCTTAGGTACGCCTCTCTGTAAAAACCCGGACTATAATCCCAAAGAGTGGAACTCATATATTATCCGTTGTGAAGGTCCGCGTATCCGCATCTGGCTGAATGGAGCACAAACATTGGACTACATCGAGCCTTTCTCCGACTGCCCTCACCCGGATGCACAAATAGGTAAAATTCCACTGACAGGATACATCGCTTTACAAATTCACGAAGGTAAAGCTTGCGAGGCAATCTATAAAGATATTGAAATAGAAAAAATCAAATAGAAAATGAGAACAACAATCAAGTCCTTTCTGCTACTCTCCCTATTATCCGTTCTATTGGCAGCATGTAGGGAAAAAGAGAATAAGGTCAAAACAATTTGTAATCCGGTAAACCTAAGTTATCGTTTTTCACTCGACTCTCCGTCCTGGCGTGAGGCAGCAGACCCCAGTATGATAAAATACAAAGGAGAATATTATCTTTTCCTTTCTAAATCCGGCGGTTATTTCCATTCAACAGATCTTGTTCATTGGGATTTAATAACCACTGACAGTCTTCCCATCGAGAAGTATGCTCCTACCGTTATGGAAATGGACGGAGAGATCTACTTCACGGCCTCCGTAGCCACCAACAAAATCTATAAAAGCGCTGATCCCAAATCAGGCAAATGGGAGTTGGTAACCGATCAGTTTCCTTATATCCTGGCAGACCCGATGTTGTTTTACGATTCAGATACTGACAAAGTATATCTATACTATGGTTCCGGTGCAGCCACTCCCATGATGGGAATGGAATTGGATAAAAAAACATTTATGCCCAAAGGGGAAGCCATTCCCTTATTTTACAGCAATGCTGAAAAATACGGTTGGGAAGTATCCGGAGACTATAATACCAATTACAAGCACACTTGCTGGCTTGAAGGCGCATGGATGAACCAATACAAAGGGAAGTATTACCTGCAATATGCAGTACCCGGTACCGAATTCAAAAGTTACAGCAACGGAGTTTACGTATCGGAAAATCCATTGGGCCCATTCACTTTACTCAAACATAATCCTTTCTCTTATAAACCCGAAGGTTTTGTCAACGGAACCGGACATGGCAGCACATTTCAGGATTTATATGGAAACTACTGGAATATCGGTACTTCCACAATCTCACGAAGGCACATGTTCGAAAGAAGGATTTCCCTATATCCAACCTTCTTTGACAAAGATGGAGATGTTTATGCATACACAGCATGGGGAGACTATCCTATGATTGTTCCTGATAAAAAAATATCTTCTCCACAAGATTTATTCCCGGGATGGATGCTCCTGTCTTATAAAAAGAAGGTAGAAGCGTCATCTACATTGGAAGGATATCCTACAGAGAATGCCGTGAATGAAGATATCAGAACATGGTGGAGCGCAAAAACCGCAGACAAAGGAGAGTTTATGACTGTTGATTTAGACCGGAACTCTAAAGTCTATGCCATTCAGGTCAACTTTGCCGACCAGGATGCTACCGCATTGGGAAAATCGGATTCCATATATTACCAATACCGGATAGAAGAATCCCAAGATGGGATTACATGGAATCTGTTAGTTGACAAATCAGAGAACAAAGCTGATGCTCCCAATGACTACATCCAATTGGACAAACCGGCAGACACCAGGTATATCCGTATCACCAATATCTATTTCCCTTCCGGCAAGTTTTCCATCTCCGGCTTAAGAGTGTTCGGGAAAGTGGATAAACCGGTTCCGGCAACTGCCCAATTCACGGAATTAACCAGAAACAACGATAACCGCAGAACCGTAAGTCTGAGTTGGAGCAAAGTCAACGATGCTACCGGATACAATATCCGGTTCGGTACACAGAAAAACAAATTATACCATAATTATCTGGTATATGAAGACAACAAGGTATCCATTAACATATTGAACGCTGACCAGACTTATTATTTCGCAATAGACAGTTTCAATGAAGCGGGTGTCACTATCGGAAAAGAAATCAAAACCATTCAATAAAATTCATACATTAATATCCACAATAAATATTTGTATTAAAAACAACCATCAACAATAACGATTATGATGAAAAACAAGATTTTAGCCCTATATCTGGGGTTCCTTCCACTTTTGGCAACGGCTCAAAATCCGATTATTCAAACCAAATATACAGCCGATCCTGCTCCAATGGTGCATAACGATACATTATTCCTTTATGTGGGATGCGATGAAAAGGATGCTCCTTCCAACGCATACCTGATGAGAGAATACCGCCTGTATACCACTACCGACATGGTGAATTGGACGGACTGTGGAGCACCGCTGAAAACAAGTGATTTCAAATGGTCAGCCGGAGATGCCAGCGCTGCACAATGCATAGAGCGGGATGGCAAGTTTTATTGGTATATATCCTCACAAAACAGATTCAGTCCGGGTTCATCCATCGGTGTAGCCGTTGCAGATACTCCTTATGGTCCCTTCAGAGATGCATTGGGTCAGGCATTAGTAACCAACGACATGACTACAGCCGCCAAACACTCCTGGGATGACCTTGACCCTACGGTCTTTATCGACAGTAATAAACAAGCACATCTCTATTGGGGAAACGGGGCTTGTTATCAGGCCAAACTGAATAAAGATATGATATCCCTGGACGGCTCAATCACAGCACTCGACATCAAAGACCAGACCGCCTTTGTGGGAAGGTTCACAGAGGCGCCCTGGGTATATAAGCGTAACAACCTGTATTATATGATTTATGCCGCCGAATTCCCGGAATCCATACATTATTCAACCACCCGGACCGCAGAAGGTCCCTGGAAAGCCCGGGGAGTCGTAATGCCATTGGAAAAAGGAAGTAATACCAACCATCCCGGAATAATTGATTTTAAAGGTAACTCCTACTTCTTCTATCATAATGATGCGCTGCCCGGTGGGCACAGTTATTGCAGATCGGTATGTGTGGAACAGTTCACATACAACCCCGACGGAACCATACCGCAAATGCACATGACTAATGAAGGTATAAAGAAAGGAACAGGTACACTCAATCCATACAAACGAACTGAAGCGGAAACTATAGCATGGGCACAAGGTGTTACATCTGCCACCGATAAAGAAAAAGGTGTATATATAACCGCTATTCATAATACCGATTACATCAAGGTGCGTGATGTGAACTTCGGACAGAAAGGTGCTTCGCAATTCACCGCTTCCGCATCCAGCAGATATCATGGAGGAGAAATAGAACTAAGAATCGACTCACCCGAAGGTGAAGTGATCGGCACCTTAAACATTCCCTATACCGGAGAATGGGATAATTGGGAACAACACTCTACCCATGTGAAGCCGGTCAAAGGAGTTCATGACCTATACCTTATATTTAAAGGTAAAACTCCCCACGAGCTTTTCAACTTCGATTATTGGATGTTCTCCGAAAAGTCCTCAAATTAATTAATTTATTCTATTTATTATGACCATGAAGCATATATTCTCTATCATCCTCGGCCTGATGGCATTCTGCCAGTTACAAGCCCAGTCGTGGACAGCCGACAACGGCAACGGTACTTTTACCAATCCTCTGTTTTACGATGAATTTACCGATCCTGACCTGATACGTGTAGGAACAGATTATTACATGGTTGCCAGTTCCATGCATGCCATGCCCGGACTACCGCTACTACGTTCCAAAGATCTGGTAAACTGGGAATTCGTAACATATATCTTTGACAAACTCGATTTAGGACCTGATTTTCATCTGGAAGGCGATAAAGGCATTTATGGAAACGGAATATGGGCACCTGCCATCCGTTATCACAAAGGTACTTTCTATGTATTCGTCAACGTAAATGACCATGGCTTACAAGTTTTCTCTGCCAAAAATCCCGCCGGCCCCTGGACACACAAGAATATGGGTGGCAGAATTTACGACCTGGGCATATTGTTTGATGACGACGACAAGATATATGCAGTACATGGTTACGACGAAGTACATCTGATTCAACTCAAACCTGACTTCAGCGGCTATGTGGAAGGCAGTGAAAAAGTAATCATCCCTAAAGGTAATGCCATGGGAGAAGGGCATCATTTCTATAAAATAGACGGAAAATATTATATCATCAGTGCAGACTATGCACCCGTAGGCCGTATGCAATGTGCCCGCGCCGACAAACTGGAAGGTCCTTACGAAACCGTGGTTATCAGTAATCGTGAAACCATGGGTACACAACGTGGCTGGTGGACCAAAGGATATGGCTTCTGGTCGAACATCCCCAATGAAGGAGAAGCAATGGAATTTGAGCGCCCTTCTGAAAATGGTTTCGGTGCAGTAACCCTTCATCAGGGAGGCATCGTCGATCTGCCTAATGGTGAATGGTGGGGATTCTCAATGATGGACGTAAAATCCGCAGGCCGCCTGACTTTCCTTTCACCTGTGACCTGGAAAGATGGTTGGCCCTACTTCGGACTGGAAGGAAACCTGGGACGCTCACCACGCACCTGGTTCAAACCGGATACCGGAACGGATATAGCTCCTTTGACAACTTATCAGCATGATGATGATTTCTCGTCTGCCAAACTAAAACCGATCTGGCAATGGAACCATATTCCGGTAGATAAGAAATGGTCGCTCACTGAGAAAAAAGGTGTACTGCGTCTGCACACTCTCCCTGCCAAAAACTTCATGTATGCGAAAAATACACTTACTCAACGCGCTATCGGTCCGGAGTCCAGCGCCACCGTCGAATTAAATGCCAAATCCTTAAAGAAAGGTGACGTAGCCGGACTTGGGTTATTGAATGTTCCCTATTATTGGATCGGTGTAGTGCGTACTGACGAGGGATTCATCCTGAGATTTTACGACTTAGTAAAGAACCAATCTACAGACGAACCATTATCCGGCCCACAAGTGTACCTGCGTGCCAGTGGTGATTACAATAGAGACCTGGCAACACTCAGCTTCAGTACAGACGGTAAAACATTTAAAGAAGTCGGCGGCGAACTGCGTCTGGGGTATCAAATGAAGACTTTCCAGGGAGTACGGTATGCCTTATTTGCTTTCAATACGAATGGAAAAGCGGGAGGTTATGCCGACTTCGACAATTTCAAGGTAAAGGAACCATTGGCAGATCGCTCTAAAAATCTTCCTCTCGGCAAAGTAATAACACTAACCAATCTCGCAAACGGTGAGCAAGTCTGGGCTAATCCCCACGGTATGCTGAATCGTTCCTATCCGGGAAGTAATACGTTCAACGGTACCGGATGCCAGTTCCGTGTACACGACCGCGGACAAGGACGTATAGCTCTTGAAGCATTAGACGGATCAGGCTTTGTCACCGTCACCGGAGCCGGCCTCTCAGCAGATGTTCGACTCATGCAGAAAGAAACGGAAGGCAGCCTCTTCATGTGGCAGGATATGTTATGGGGACAATGTATGCTACTATCCTTAAAGACCAATCGCTTCATTGGTTTAGATCCGCGTACAGACGAACCTTATTCTGCCGACTGGCCCGGGACTATACCCAACCGTAAAGACGGGACTGTGTTTTCCTGGCAGGAAATAAAATAATTGCATATATTCTCCGATTTATGCATAAAGCACAGCATTCATAGTATAAAAAGTATAAAAATTCCCTCTTTAATGCATATTCTTTCCAAAATTATCGCTACTTTTGCGCCATTCTTAGAATAATTATACAGAACAATGAAGAAAAAAGCCAATCGGTTAGACGCTATCAAGATGATTATCTCAAGCAAGGACGTCAGTTCTCAGGAAGAACTGTTGCAAGCTCTGAGCAAAGAAGGCTTTGAACTGACACAAGCCACTCTCTCCCGCGACTTGAAACAACTGAAAGTTGCCAAGGCGGCAAACATGAACGGGAAATACGTATATGTATTACCCAACAACATCATGTACAAACGTTCCAATGACCAGAGTGCCAGCGAAATGCTGATGACCAGCGGATTCGTGTCCCTGCAATTCTCCGGTAACATTGCCGTTATCCGTACACGACCGGGATATGCCAGCAGTATGGCCTACGACATCGACAACCGCGAATGTCCCGCCATTCTGGGCACTATTGCCGGAGACGACACCATCATGTTGGTAGTGCATGAAGCCGCTTCACATGGCGAAGTACGCGAATTTCTGTCGCAAATCATTCCGAACATTAAATAAATAAAGAACGAATCAATAAGAAATGGATACCAAAAAAGTGGACGTGATGGTGGCTGACGCCTCTCACGAAGTTTATGTGGATAAGATTTTGGATACCATCAGAGAAGCGGCCAAAGTACGTGGAACGGGCATCGCAGAACGCACACACGAATATGTGGCGACAAAAATGAAAGAAGGAAAAGCCATCATCGCCTTATGCGGAGACGTGTTTGCAGGCTTCAGCTACATCGAGAGTTGGGGAAACAAACAATATGTTGCGACTTCCGGTTTGATTGTGCATCCCGACTTTCGCGGTATTGGATTGGCTAAGCGTATCAAAATGGCATCTTTCCGCCTGGCACGCTTGCGATGGCCCAACGCCAAAGTATTCAGTCTCACCAGCGGAGCCGCCGTCATGAAAATGAATACGGAATTGGGATACGTTCCCGTCACTTTCAATGAACTGACTGATGACGAATCCTTCTGGAAAGGCTGCGAAGGCTGCATCAACCATGATATATTAGTAGCCAAGAACCGCAAATTCTGCATCTGCACAGCAATGCTTTACGACCCGGCTCTGCATGAAGATGATAAAATTTAAAAAACAAAGGATATGGAAGAAAAGAAAAAAGTAGTAGTCGCATTCAGCGGCGGTCTTGATACTTCATTTACGGTAATGTACCTTGCCAAGGAAAAAGGGTATGAAGTGTATGCAGCTTGTGCAAACACCGGTGGTTTCAGCCCCGAACAACTGAAGACAAACGAAGAAAACGCCTATAAACTGGGCGCAAAAGAATATGTCACTATCGACGTGACGCAGGAATATTACGAAAAGAGCTTGAAATACATGGTATTTGGCAACGTACTGCGTAATGGTACCTATCCTATTTCCGTAAGTTCCGAACGTATCTTCCAGGCACTTGCCATCGCACGCTATGCCAACGAAATTGGCGCAGATGCTATCGCTCACGGTTCTACCGGTGCAGGCAACGACCAGATTCGTTTTGACATGACATTCCTTGTATTGGCTCCGGGCGTGGAAATCATCACACTGACTCGTGATATGGCATTGAGCCGCCAGGAAGAAATCGATTATCTGAACAAACATGGTTTCTCAGCAGACTTCACCAAACTGAAATACTCTTACAATGTAGGTTTGTGGGGTACCTCTATCTGCGGTGGTGAGATTCTGGATTCCGCACAAGGATTACCCGAAAGCGCTTATCTGAAACACTGTGTAAAGGAAGGCAGCGAACAACTCCGTCTTACTTTCGAAAAAGGTGAGTTGAAAGCTGTGAACGATGAGAAATTTGATGATCCCATCAAAGCCATTCAGAAAGTAGAAGAAATCGGTGCCGCTTACGGTATTGGTCGTGATATGCATGTGGGTGATACAATTATCGGTATCAAAGGCCGCGTAGGTTTCGAAGCTGCTGCTCCGATGCTGATTATCGGTGCACATAAATTCCTAGAAAAATATACACTGAGTAAATGGCAGCAATACTGGAAAGACCAGGTTGCCAATTGGTACGGTATGTTCCTGCACGAAAGCCAATATCTGGAACCGGTAATGCGCGATATCGAAGCCATGCTACAGGAAAGCCAGCGTAACGTAAACGGTACGGCTATTCTGGAACTTCGCCCATTATCTTTCTCGACGGTAGGTGTAGAATCAGAAGACGACCTTGTGAAAACGAAGTTCGGCGAATATGGCGAAATGCAAAAAGGCTGGACAGCAGAAGATGCGAAAGGTTTCATCAAGGTTACTTCTACTCCACTGAGAGTATATTATAACAATCATAAAGACGAAGAAATCTAAAAAGCCTATCCCCTAACCCATCTCTCATAGAGAACGGTTAGGGGATAGAACAATTATACGAACAGATATGGATAATAATAACAAAAAACTAACTCGCTCACGCAGCGACAGAATGCTTGCCGGCGTCTGCGGAGGATTGGCCGCTTATTTCGGACTCGACCCTTCACTCGTACGTATCGGCTATGCGTTATTGACGTTTTTTACCGTATTTGCCGGTATCCCCGTGTACCTTATAATGTGGCTTATTGTTCCCGAGGAAAAGAACTTGTATAACAGATAAAAGAATAATAGTATAAACTAACATGATTAAAGTAGGAATCATCGGCGGAGCCGGATATACGGCAGGTGAATTAATTCGTTTGCTGATCAATCATCCGGAAGCGGAAATCGTATTCATCAACAGCTCAAGTAACGCCGGAAACAAAATTACCGACGTACATGAAGGATTGTACGGCGAAACGGACCTTGTCTTCACCGACGAGTTACCTTTGGACAAAATTGACGTGTTATTCTTCTGTACCGCCCATGGCGACACGAAGAAGTTCATGGAGAGTCACAACCTTCCCGAGGAATTGAAAATTATCGACCTTTCTATGGACTACCGCATCGCTTCTCCGGAACATGACTTTATTTACGGTTTGCCGGAATTGAACCGTCGCGCTACCTGCAAAGCAAAGCATGTGGCTAATCCGGGTTGCTTTGCCACTTGTATCCAATTGGGATTGCTCCCCCTTGCCAAACACCTGATGCTGAACAATGACATCATGGTGAATGCCATTACCGGTTCCACCGGGGCTGGTGTAAAACCGGGATCAACCAGTCACTTCAGTTGGCGCAACAACAACATGAGTGTTTACAAGGCATTCGAGCACCAGCATGTACCCGAAATCAAGCAATCTCTGAAGCAATTGCAGAACAGTTTTGATGCGGATATTGACTTTATCCCTTACCGCGGTGATTTCGCACGTGGTATTTTTGCTACCATCGTAGTAAAAACTAAAGTTGCACTGGATGAAATAGTCCGTATGTACGAAGAATATTACGCCAAAGACTCTTTCGTGCATATCGTAGAAAAGAACATTGACCTGAAACAAGTAGTGAACACCAACAAATGTCTTCTGCATTTGGAAAAGCATGGTGATAAGCTGCTTATCATCTCCTGCATCGACAATCTGCTGAAAGGTGCCAGTGGTCAGGCGGTGCACAACATGAATCTGATGTTCAATTTAGAAGAAACCGTCGGCTTACGATTGAAACCCAGCGCCTTCTAAGTAATTTGTATTTTGTAATTTAGAATTAAAGAAATGAACTTATTCGACGTATATCCCCTTTTTGACATCAACATTGTCAAGGGAAAAGGCTGCCACGTGTGGGACGAGAACGGTACTGAGTACCTCGATCTCTACGGCGGACATGCTGTTATCTCCATCGGTCATGCACATCCGCATTACGTGGAGATGATCAGCAACCAGGTTGCCACGTTGGGATTTTATTCCAACTCTGTGATTAACAAGCTACAGGAACAGGTTGCTGAACGTCTGGGAAAAGTTTGTGGTTATGATGACTACTCCTTATTCCTGATTAACAGCGGTGCAGAAGCCAACGAAAATGCTTTGAAACTCGCTTCGTTCTACAACGGACGTACACGTGTGGTTTCCTTCAACAAGGCATTCCACGGACGTACTTCACTTGCCGTGGAAGTGACTAATAATCCCAAAATCATAGCTCCTATTAATGACTGCGGACATGTCACTTACCTTCCGCTGAACGATATTGAAGCTATGAAAAACGAACTGGCAAAAGGTGATGTTTGCGCAGTGATTATCGAAGGTATTCAAGGTGTGGGTGGTATTCAATTGCCGACAGATGAATTTATGCAGGCTTTGCGTGAAGCTTGTACAGCTCATAATACGATATTGGTTCTGGACGAAATTCAAAGCGGTTATGGCCGTAGCGGTAAGTTCTTCGCTCATCAATATAATGGTATCAAAGCAGATATTATCACGGTAGCCAAAGGCATCGGTAACGGTTTCCCAATGGCCGGTGTACTTATCAGTCCGATGTTCACTCCGGTTTACGGACAGTTGGGCACTACTTTCGGCGGTAATCACCTGGCATGCAGCGCAGCGCTTGCTGTCTTGGACGTAATAGGTCAGGAGAATCTGGTTGAAAATGCAGCCAAGGTAGGTGAGTATCTGATGACGGAGTTGAAAAAGTTCCCGCAGATCAAAGAAGTTCGCGGACGTGGTCTGATGATCGGTCTTGAATTTGAAGAACCGATAAAGGAACTTCGTCTGAAACTGTTGAAAGAACAACATGTATTTACCGGTGTCAGCGGTACAAATGTACTCCGCCTGCTTCCACCCCTCTGCCTCAGCATGGAAGAAGCCAATCTCTTCCTCGAACGTTTCAGAAAAGTACTAGCATAAGGTACTCTCACCGTCTTGCTGCCCGCAAGACATACAGATCAATAATCAGCAAGAGAAAATGCAACCCTGTCTATGAGTATTTTCCACCGACAGGGTTGTCCATTTTCCAACTTTTTCAACGATCATACCTTTGATATTCATGCGGATTCTTTATTTCTGATTGCCATTATATCTTCGCAAGTTATAAATTTTATGTTCATGTTCTTCACATATAAGTATAATCTCACCTTGGGGATTAATAAAATAACCAATATTTGAACTTCCGTCAAATTTCACAAATGCCATACCATCACTGCGAAAGTTGCCAACAGCAGCATAGTCACCACACACCTTATTGCCTTTATAGTCTATATAAAACCACTTATGGCCATCTTCAGTAACAGCAGCCAGTCCAAAGCTAAAACTTCTGGTAGATAAATACTTGCATGGAGCAACCATTTTGGCATTTTCTGAAGTTATATTATAAAATCCATATTTACCATCTTTCTTCACCCAACAATAATTCAAATCCAAGGAATTCACCAATACAGATCTTGATCTGGTACAATTCTCATAAATAAAAGGAACTTTCACAATACCGTCATGATTCATAAAGCCCCACCCTTCTCCTTGCTTAACAGGTGTCAGTAATTGTCCTTTCGAATCCCACATTCCAATATAGTCATATACATCAGAGACCATTTTTCCAGACTTATTTATCAAGAAAGCTTCTTTCATCTTATCCTCCTTTTCATTGAAAACCGAAGCCACGCCATTTACAAAAGGTGATGCTTCGTCAAATTTAAAGGGAATTACAACTTTTCCCTTAATATCAATATAACCAAATTTTCCGTTCAGCTCAACACAAGCCAATCCTTCAGAAAAAGGAAAGGCAAAAGTATATTGAGGCGGTATTTCTATTTCTCCATCTTTACGCATAAACCCATATTTATCCCCCTCTTTATATTTCATGAGTCCATGATTAAAAGGAACTTCTTCCGGATCTGATGAGAATTTTGTCATAGATAGTTTCTGCATAAGCCCATTCAAAAGTTCATAATCTGAATCTTGAACTCCGGTGTTTCTTTTAAAATACATCTTCTTTGCCCAAAATTGTGCCATATAATGCGTAGCTCGTTCTCCATACTCTTCGCATCCTTGACGCAAAAACAACATATTTGCTAACGCATATTGAGAATTCATGTCATCACGAATAGCACTCTGCTCAAACAACAAAAGAGCCGATTTATACTTCTTCTCTTTATAACACCGACTGGCAACTTCATTAAGTTTTGAAGGACTGTAACCCAAGGAATGTTTCAACAAGAACTCAATATCCTTATCATTAGTGTCAAATTCAGCTTTTTCAATATATGCGATTTCTTCTTTCTCAAGATTCAACCGAATCACATTCTTAATCTTTACATTCTTGCCATCGCCTTCAATATGCTTATTTACATAAACAAACACATTATCGTATTCATAATTGTCCGCATAAGTAGGAACAGACACTGGATGACAAACAATTGAATCATAGCTAATCTTGAAAGTATAGCTATTCTTCTCTTCCAAAATTCCAAATTGCAACAAATAATCATCAATATTACAAGCTGTGGATTTATTTGGAATATCTTTAAATGAATATAAATCATTATAAACCGGAGTTCGAAATTTATTCTCACACATCATAATAATATCCGTTCGTAATTCTGCCGCTTCTGCACCCATCGGATGATTTGCATAGCGGGCTAACATTTTGAAATAACGTTCAACACACATTTCAGCTTTTTCTCTTTGTTCAATAGTTAATTCACTCTGCGCCATCAACACGTTAGTCAATAGCAGACAAGCTATAAAGATTAAATATTTTCCCATGACTAACTTATCTATATAATTCTTCACTACAGTTATCTCTCTTATTTCCGTCTATTCGTTTAAAAGACGAAATCAGCCATCCTGTGTTATTTCCTTCACGTTCAACACGTTCAACAGTAAATGTATATCCAGGAACTTGCCACAGATGAAACTTCGTTTTCTCTACAACAGCCAATGTTAACTGCCCGGAATAAATTAGAGTATAAAAGACAGACAAAGCATCCGGTAAATAATTCTTTTCTGAATAATTCAGAATATTCTCATTACCTATCGCTGCTATTTTAGACAAGTCTATAAAACCCACTTCATGATTATCCGGTTGAATATCTAACCCATGATTTCGTTTCAATGGCTCCAAATCCAAAATTTCACCTTTTGCACCGACAATCACCCAGCGATATACATATACTTCAACTTGCTCAGGCTTTAAAAATAAAGTAACTTTTTCTTCTTTGTTCTTGTAGTGGCAATGGCATAATACCTCAGCCGTCCACGTAGAATCTGTATAATGCAAAGAAGTAGAATCTTCAACAGCCGCCTCTATAAACTCAAAAACTGCATTTTTCACAGAATCCGGGTTATTTCGAAACAGCTCACTGTCAAAAAGGTACAGCATATTTGTACACCGTTTCAAAGAATCTTCCAAAGGTAGTGGGATGCTCTCTATTCCATTAAAACGCTTCATAAATTCATCCATCTGTTTTACGCGATAACGAAATGTTTCATTGAAAGACAGGTTATTCATCAGTTGTCCATATGTCATACACAGACAACCAAACAAGATACAAATTGATAATACAATTTTTCGTCTCATACACTTTCTTTTAATAGGTATCCAATACTTCACTGTCACCTAACAATATCACATATTGACTGCCAACGCTCGTGATTTCTTGCTGAAGATATACATTAATAGTCTTTTCCGTAATGTCTTCATAAATCACTTTTCCATCCCTCATTCCCACAAATTTCTGTTTGATTGTCACCGCAGCTTTATATAAGCCATCTCTGACTTTATAAAAATCAGAGACATAGCATACATCAACTTGAGTTATTTGTACTTCTGAGTAACTTAGACTAGTCAAATTTCTCAGATAATTCTTTGTCTGTATCCAGTTCTTTGTATTACGAGCTTTTGAAGAAACTTGAGTACGTACTGCAGGCTGAATATTATCATAAATATCCCGATAATTATTACCCTCTCCCATAAATAGTTTTAGTGCTTGCTTCATATAAACCACCTTCGTTGCATTGTCATTCTTCTTGCTCCCGATAAACGACAAGTACATCTGATAAGTATTAATTCGATTCCGCACCTCCTCTTTAAACATTTCCAAATCTTCTTCCGATAAATCATTGGTTTGTGCATACCCCATCGAAACGTACATTTGAAAGGTTACAACGATAGTAAATAGTATAATCTTCTTCATAATCGTATAAAATCTATTTCTTATAAACCTCATTAATCCTCAAGGAAGTAATCTTCCCATTATTGTCTTGAGTAAAAGATAGTACATTGAAATTTATCAAATAATACTCTGTACTCAATCTTTCCAAAAAGTTTCTGGCTGTCTCTCTTGCCACAATGGTTTTACAGTTCCTACCCAGCATTTCTACAATAGCATTTGCATTAGAAAAATACTTATTTAGAATAGGGGTGACCATTGCGATACGTTGAGGAGCAGCTATATTCGTATCTATTAACTGTCGCAATCCCTCCAATACCTGATTCTGTGTATTTGCCGACACATCCGCTCCATGAATCACCATTGTATCAGTCGATTCATTTACTACAGACTCATTTGTCGATACACTTGTTTGGGATACAACCGCATCAGACACAGAAACGTCAAAGACCGGATGCTGCTTGTTTCCGGACAACTCAACGGTGGCATCCCGAGTAACCTCCAATATATTATTCCAATCTGAAATATTTTGTTTATTAGCTTCAGTCATAACAGTCAAGTAACCATACGTCAAAAATCCGCCAATCTTAAAATTGCATGCTGATGTTTCACCCGCTTTACTACTTGTGATAATCATAGCACCTGATTTCTTCATAAACAAATCTTCATAATTCGTTTCAACCTCTCTGTTTATACAGGGGGCACTTTTACTTAATTCCAGTTTGGGTGAAAGATTTTCACTGTAAGAATTGCAGCAATCCGTTATCATGATACAAAGTCTCGGGCATTTTCTCTTAATAATATTGAATGTACCTTCTGCTGAAATAAGTTCATTCTCATAATGGGCACCCAAGCTCATTTGAGGATATTTTGAAGTATCATGCAAAGAACGGGCACCATGACCACTATAATAAAGAAATACAACATCATCTTTTCCACATTGAAGACGATTCAACACATTGCGTAAATTCTGAGGTGAACAGCGATTAGCAACATTAACATCATATTCAAATGAAATTTTATTTTGCAAAGCTGCTTGAGCCTCTGCAAGCATACAACTTATCCGTTCAATATCCAACTTCACAGTATTACCTATAGATTCATCATTAGTGTCACCGAAAAGAATAGCATGAAATGTCTGTGCTCTGAGCGGAATATTAACCAGAGCCAAACATAAGATTAATAAAAAAACATTTTTCTGTAGTTTCATAATCATGGGAGTTTTAAAAGAGTTTTTAAATATTCATTGTCAGGAAGAAGTCCTAAAGCGAATTTCACTAAATAACGGGCATGTACATATTGTTGTCGACAATAAACCTTATCATCTTTCACAAAAGCTAATTGATTACCATTGAATGCTACAAGCAAGTACAGCTCCTCCTTATTTTCATCGACAAATTTTATCGCTATATTAGGTTCAAAAGGAGTTTTAACTATACTCCCACTCTGATCATAATTCAAGATATCTTGCAAAAAAAACTGTAGGATAGAATAATAGGATGCAGCAAGCTCACCAATTTTATAATCTATGGCGTACTGGGCAATCAATGTATCCTGTTCTGCTTTTTGAGGACGCATCTTATACCCTATCACTTCTGTTGGACTGTAAACAAACTGACATATTGTGTCACCTAATAAGACTACAACTTGACTGTCTGGAACGATTGAGTGATTATCTATCTTCCGTGGAATATTTTGACTACTTCTACAAGAAACACAACAAAAAATGAACGCTGTAATAGACAGAAGAAGCATATATTTAGTTCTCATCTTTTTATATTTTTAAATGGATATTCTCGATATCAGGTAGTTATCTTACCTATAAAATGCAAGTATTCTGCAGAAAGATGTCTATGTTTTCATTATGTTTCAAGTGTGTCTTCTCCAATTCCTCCTAAGACTGCTAACCTTATTATACAACGAAGCGTGGAACTGCATACTATCATCTGTAGCCGAAGGTCCTAGGAAAACCCAACTACACAGACGACAGACAGCAGTCCCACGCATAAGCGAGAGAACCACCGTACTAACATCTTGTGTAGTTTTGAAAATTTCCTAGGTTTTCGACTACAAGATGAAGCACAACGCTTCTTATTTTTTATCTAACAAATAAATCAGAATGCAACGCTTTCCATTCTCAACAAGCACAAAATTACAAAAAAGGTTTATATTAAAAAGGAAAAATTGATAAAAAAATGTATCCGTAGTTTACATTCCACAATATCTGTTATATCATAAGGTATTAGCTATTTGTCCTGATAGGAATTCATTTTCTTTCAAGTATAATCCATTATCTTTAGTTGAACAACTATACTCATTATCTTCTATATTAAACAAATAAAGCTTGCATTTTGCAGAGTAATCAGCAAAAAACGTTTAAACTGTTTCATATATCATATTAAATATACCCATATTCCAAAACAATTTGAGATTGAAATGACAGTAAGGAAACTAGATCAAACATTATTATTTCTATTTTAGTAGTAACTATTAAGCGTGAAACAATGAAGGAAAGAAGTTGCTTTTAGTAGCAGACTTGCCGAATCCGAGATGATAAGCTTTCGACGCATGTGCTTGTGCTGCAAGTACAATGTCTCTCAGGCTTTCACGATTGGAAAGTTGCCCGAACATCAGAACAGCGAATTGATTCCAACAGGTAAATTGCTTGACGTATTTGTCTCCATCATATGTCCTTGCTAGATAGTTGAAATCATTGCGGTCGAGGAAGTTTAAAAGCTGAAAGAACATGTATTTTCCTTGATGCATATGCCATTTTACGTTAGTTTGACAAAGATAAGTTCAAATCAGTTGACTCGAAAAACCTTTATAATTATCTAACTCTCAAAATTTTCAAAGAACTTATTTGATTTTTTAGTGGACACTAATGATATTGAGTGTCAAATATTGATTTTTGGGGTTCATTTTACTATATTTGGTGTTTTTTTCCTTCCTTGAGTGTCATTTATCCATGATAACAGAATCTATTTTCAATACTATGAGGTCCTTACAATCGGTGAATTGTGAGAAAATTTAGAGAATAATCTACCTTTTACGGTAAGCATTATGTGACAATAGTCGCTATTTCTTAAGATCGTCTTGGTAGTAATATTTTGAATAGAAAACGAAGTTATATTTCTTTTATTGTTCAAATTATTGCTATATTTGCAGTATGAATAGACAATTAAGTGAAATAGGAACTATTCCAGTAACGACTTCAATCATTGAATCGTTATATCCAGAACTTAAGTCTGCTAACAAGAAAGTAACCTGGCTCGAGAAGCAAGGGGTTATCATCAGACTGAAGCGAGGACTTTATGTGGTCAACCCCAAACATTCAGGAAAGACTCTATCGAGTGAGTTGATTGCCAATCATCTCTATACACCTTCGTATATTTCAATGTCTACTGCACTACGATATTATGGACTTATCCCCGAGGCTGTATATGTTCATCAATCAATGACAGTAAAGCACTCTCGTAACTTTCAAACTCCAGTCGGCAGTTATGACTACAAATATATTTCAAGAGAGGCATTTTCGATAGGAGTAAGGAGTATGCATAAAGGTGACTATGCATTTCTTATTGCATCACCGGAAAAGGCTTTGTGTGATTTGATTGCCAATTCCTCAAAGGTCAATCTTCGCTATATGAAAGATGTGGAAATATATCTTGAACAAGATATCCGCATGGACATGGATGAGTTCTATAAGATGGATGAAACCATATTCAAAGACTATATAAAGGTTGGCAAAAAGGCTGATTCAATTTCTAGACTATTAAAATTCATGAGACGATGAAGAATGAGATATTTGACAATATGCTATCCCGCTATGACTTGACGACGGAGCAACATAAAAGAAACGCCATATTTGAAGTTAACCAACAGATGATACTTGCTGGACTTTATGCTGGAGGCTTTTTTGAGTCGGCGGCGTTCTATGGTGGTACTTGTTTAAGAATCTTTCATGGTCTGCAGCGTTTCAGTGAGGATATGGATTTTTCATTACTTGCGCAAGATGACAAATTCGATTTTACAAAATATTTTCCTGCTATCGTTGATGCTTTTGCAATGGTAGGCCGTGAAGTTGAAATAAAGAAAAAAGATAAGAAGAATTTCGGAAATGTCGAATCGGCATTTCTTAAAGATAATACCAATGTGTATGATGTGACTTTCCAAACAGAGAGGTCAATAAAGATAAAGATTGAAGTAGATACTTGTCCACCGTTGAACTTCAAGACAGAACAGAAACTATTGCTTCAGCCACACTCATTTATGACTCGTTGTTTTACACTTCCCGATCTGTTTGCCGGTAAGATGCACGCACTGGTCTATCGTGTGTGGAAGAATAGAGTTAAAGGCCGTGATTGGTATGACTTTGAATGGTATGTACGCCATAATATTCCACTGGATTTTACTCATTTGGCAGAACGATGCAAGCAGTTCAACAATGAGAATATTACTCCAGAATTATTCAAGGAAAAACTCATTGAGCGTCTCTCTACAGCTGATATAAAACAAGTGAAAGAAGATGTATTGCCTTTCGTCCGCAATCCCAAAGAACTTGATATTTGGTCTAATGATTATTTCGTGCAGTTGGCCGGGATGATGAGAATGGGATAATCTTGTATGAAACAGAGGATATTATGTTACACCTATGACAATCAAAAAGACATCATCGGTGCCGAATTCATCATACTTACCGTGAAATCGTAGCTTATCAAAGGTGTGCTACGCGAACTGAAACTGAAAAGCAAACAAATTATCATTTATTCATTATCAGCATCAGTTTTACATTTCCCTAAATTCTCCATTCGCTGTTACTTATGAGCAATCTCCCTTCGTTGCATTCGAGCAGCCGTACGGAGCTCTGTGAAAAATTTCCGATGAGCCTCTTCCGACTTACATTTTGCTTCTTCAACCACTTCCTTCATTAACTGAGATAGCATCTCATCAGTAGGTTCTTCCATATTCGTCAAACGATAGGAATTCATTTCTTTTTCAGACATAATCTATCATCTTTAGTTGAACAACTATACTCATTATCTTCCATATTAAACAAATAAAGCTTGCATTTTGCAGAGTAATCAGCAAAAAACGTTTAAACTGTTTCATATATCGACTAAAAAATATCTACCTTTGCCCATCGACAACCCTTTTAATAACAGAATGATATGAGAACAGCAATTATCGGAGCAGGAAACATGGGCGGCTCTATAGCCCGTGGATTGGCAAAGGGAAGTATTATCCCCGCCTCGGATATCATAGTTTCTAATCCCTCACAAGGAAAGTTGGATGAACTACAAGCAGAGTTTCCTGCTTTACAAATCACCCATGACAATCAGGAAGCCATCATCGGCGCCGAATTCATCATACTCGCTGTGAAACCGTGGCTTATCAAAGGTGTGCTGCGCGAGCTGAAACTGAAGAGTAAACAAATTATCATTTCTGTTGCTGCAGGCATCAACTTTGAAGAGCTGGCTCACTACGTACCCGAACCGGAAATGACCATGTTCCGCATTATTCCTAACACCGCCATCAGCGAGATGGAAAGTATGACACTGATTGCCAGTCGTAATGCGACCAAAGAACAAGAACAACTGATGCTGGATATTTTCAATCAGATGGGACTTGCCATGCTCATCCCCGAAGAAAAATTCGCAGCCTGCACTTCCATGGCTTCCTGCGGAATCGCTTATGTGTTGAAATACATCCAGGCTGCCATGCAAGCCGGTATAGAAATGGGGATTTATCCCAAAGATGCTATGAGAATGGTGGCTCAATCCGTAAAGGGAGCAGCCGAACTGATACTGAATAATGATACGCATCCCAGCGTAGAAATCGATAAAGTATGTACCCCCGGCGGTATTACCATCAAAGGTATCAATGAACTGGAACACGACGGTTATACATCCGCCATCATCAATGCTATCAAAGCAAGTAAGCAATAAGACTAACAATTAATTCATTAAATAAACAACCACATGGACGAACAAATTAAGCAAATAGCAGAACGCCTTCGCGGGCTTCGTGATGTACTGGAGCTGACCGCTGAAGACATTGCCCGTGAATGTGACATCTCTCCTTATGACTACCGTCTTGCCGAAACGGGAGATTTTGATATCTCCGTAAGTATGCTGCAAAAGATTGCACGCAGATACGGAGTTTCATTGGACGCACTGATGTTTGGTGAAGAACCTAAAATGAGCAGCTACTTCCTGACTCGTGCCGGAAAAGGCGTCAGCATCGAACGTACCAAGGCCTACAAATATCAAGCCCTCGCTTCCGGTTTCATGAACCGTAGCGTAGATCCGTTCATTGTAACCGTTGAACCTAAACCGGACGATGAACCGATACATTACAACAGCCACGCCGGGCAAGAATTCAGTCTTGTGCTCGAAGGGCGCATGATGGTCAACATCGATGGCAAAGAGCTTATACTAAACGAAGGAGACAGCCTGTACTTCAATTCAAAATTGCCGCATGGCATGAAAGCACTGGATGGAAAAACGGTACGATTCCTGGCAATTATCATGTAACAACTAAATGGAGAATGAAGGGAATCTCTCATTCTTAATTCCTATAATTATGGTAGAAAGATTTTTATCACAAACCTCTTTCACTACACAAGAGGACTTTATCAAAAACTTTAAAATAAACGTACCGGAAAACTTCAACTTCGGATACGATGTAGTAGACGCCTGGGCTGCCGAACAACCTGACAAACCTGCATTGTTATGGACTAATGATAAGGGTGAACACCGGCAATTTACGTTTGCCGACATGAAACGTTATACGGACATGACCGCCTCGTATTTCCAAAGCCTCGGCATCGGCCATGGTGACATGGTAATGTTGATATTGAAACGCCGCTTTGAATTCTGGTACAGCACCATAGCTTTACATAAACTCGGTGCCGTCGTCATTCCCGCCACTCACTTGCTGACAAAGAAAGATATCGTGTACCGCTGTAACGCTGCGGACATCAAGATGATTGTTTGTGCAGGAGAATCGGTTATCACGGATCATATTGTAGCTGCCATGCCGGATTCCCCCAGCGTGAAGAAACTCGTCAGTGTAGGTCCCCAAGTAGCCGAAGGATTCGATGATTTCCACAAAGGGATCGAAAATGCCGCACCTTTCGTGAAGCCGGAGCATCCGAATACGAACGAAGATATCTCACTGATGTACTTCACCAGCGGAACCACCGGTGAACCGAAAATGGTCGCCCATGACTTTACATATCCGTTGGGGCATATCGTTACCGGTAGTTTCTGGCATAACCTGACGGAAAACAGCCTGCATCTCACCATCGCCGATACCGGTTGGGGGAAAGCTGTATGGGGCAAACTTTACGGACAATGGATTGCCGGAGCAAATATATTTGTGTATGACCACGAGAAATTTACCCCTGCCGCCATCCTGGAGAAGATACAGGATTATCACGTAACTTCTCTCTGTGCACCTCCCACCATCTTCCGTTTCCTCATTCACGAAGATCTGACAAAGTACGATCTCTCATCACTGCAATATTGTACCATCGCCGGCGAAGCTCTGAACCCAGCCGTATTTGAGACCTTCAAGAAACTGACAGGCATCAAACTGATGGAAGGATTCGGACAGACAGAAACCACGCTGACCATTGCTACCATGCCTTGGATGGAACCGAAACCGGGAAGTATGGGATTGCCTAATCCACAATACGACGTAGACCTGATAGACAATGACGGCCGTTCCGTAGAAGCCGGTGAACAGGGACAAATCGTAATCCGTACAGACAAGGGTAAGCCACTGGGATTGTTCAAAGAGTATTACCGCGATCCGGAACGTACACACGAAGCCTGGAACAATAATATCTACTATACGGGAGACGTTGCCTGGAAAGATGAGGACGGCTATCTCTGGTTTGTAGGCCGTGCCGACGATGTGATCAAGAGTTCCGGTTACCGTATCGGCCCCTTCGAAGTGGAAAGTGCTCTGATGACACACCCAGCTGTAATAGAATGTGCCATCACAGGCGTACCTGATGAAATCCGCGGTCAGGTAGTGAAAGCTACCATCGTACTGGCTAAAGAATATAAAGGGAAAGAGGGAGAAGCACTTATCAAGGAATTGCAAAATCATGTAAAGAAAGTGACAGCCCCTTACAAATATCCTCGTGTGATTGAATTTGTAGACGAACTGCCGAAAACCATCAGTGGAAAGATCCGTCGTGTGGAAATCCGGAAGAACGATACGAAATAAGAAAAAAATATGAGGAATAAGCTACTTCTAAATCGTTTGCACCTTTTATGTTACTTTTTGATCGATTTGAGCTATTCGGTTTCCCGCAAACCACTTACATTTGCGACCGGAAAGTACAACTAAAAAGTTTAAAGCACATGATTACAAGTAGAAAGATTTCTCAGATTAACGTTTTCGCAGGTAGCCCCTGGGAAGTGGAAAGTGTGAAGCAATTGCTGAAGTCAGCTTACATCACCGCTTCAACAGAGGACAAAGGTAATGGCATTCACGTGTCTGTGCCTTGTCAGCAGTACACTGCCGCCATGCGAGTTATCAGTAACCGAAAGGCTTTATAAGACTGAAAAGAAAACGAAGTGAAAAAGGACTGCCCCTTGGAAGAAATTTCCGAAGGGGCAGTTTTTTATTCATTAGTATACCGCTTCTCCATGATAATTCTCCCTTCACCGCCTTCCTTGTGTAAAGGAACAGAAAATCAAGTCATTCCCCGTCAACAAGAAGTTAGGAGTTTGTCAACAGGAAGTTAACTTCTTGTTGACAAACTCCTAACTTCTTGTCAACAAAAAAACAACAATTTGTAACCGTCAGGAAAACAGCGACATAGCATCTCTTTATAGAAGATTAAATTGTGTACTAATATTACAGTCGTGTCTTCGCAAAGTGAAGTTCATTAGCTTGAGCTCAAGTTGCAAATACGTAGCAAAGTGAAACAAACAGGAGAAAGCATTCCATTATTATATAGAAAAGATGTATTTACATTCTTCTTGTATCTGAAATGAATAAAATAAAGTAATATTGATCATTTCATTTTTGTACACTTCTTTTCTTTAATACACTGACATATATAATATTACCCAAAAGAAGTGTACAAAAATAAAAGGGCCAAAAATGGCATTTAGACACTTAAGACCGCAACACAGATTTGTATACAGCAATTTGATATGAGCACTACGGCAAGAGGGTGTATAGACACTCTTTATCTGCCTTTCACTCTCCCACTATACATACAAAACGTCCAGTCCGGAGACAAGTCACTCCACATAATTCATTAATTAACAGCATATTACTCTAAGGTTTGAATTTGAGTAAAAAAAAAAATTAAATCAGTAAAACGTATTATTTTAATACGCATAGATTTGCGACGTTAATTTTAATTTAAACATTATGAAAGATGTAAAAACATTAATGAGAGATTGGAACAAACATCAATGCTTGATGTTTTTCCTATGCTTTTTCTTTTTATCTGCAGGATTGTCGCAAAGGGTATATGCCGTCCAGAGTATCGCAATGGGCATTGACCAGCAACTGCAAATTACCGGTGTTGTAAAAGACACCAACGGTGAACCTATGATTGGAGTGACAGTAATGGTAAAAGGAACGGGGACCGGTACCATCACAGACATTGACGGCAAGTATAGCGTATCCGTGCCTGGAAACAAGAGCGTACTGACATTCTCTTTCGTAGGATATACTACTAAAGAAGTGACCGTTGGTAATCAGAAGAGTATAAATGTCACTCTATCCGAAGACTCCAAGATGATAGACGAAGTAGTAGTCATCGGTTTCCAATCACAGAAAAAAGGGAATTTGACAGCTTCTGTAGCTTCCGTTGGAGCAGAAGCATTGGAAAACAGGCCGGTTGCCAATATCGGACAAGCCTTGCAAGGCATGGTTCCGGGCTTAAACATCAGTATCGAAGGTGGCGACCCAAACAAAGTTCCTTCATTGAATATCCGTGGTGCCACTACTTTTCGCCAGAGAGGCACATCTAATGATGACAAGAACAAGTTCGATGTGAAATCCGGCTCTCCGCTGATCCTGTTGGATGGTGTGGAAATCACTGCTGAAGACTTGAATCAGTTGAATCCGAATGACATAGACAACATGTCGTTCCTGAAAGATGCTTCCGCCGCCGCTATTTATGGAACAAGAGCCACCTTCGGCGTGATACTGGTAACTACCAAAGGAGGTAATTACAATCAGAAAGCGAAAATCGACTACTCTTACAATTTAGCTTTCGATCAGCCTTATGAATTGCCTGACATTTTGGATTCATACTATATTTATAAAGCGTTAAGGGACAAAGAAGTTTGGACTGGTACTATCGCTGAGTATTCCCAACACGACAGAGACATGTTGGATCACATGATGGCCTACATGAAAGATCCTGTGAACAACAAGCCTTATTTTATGGAGGGGGATGCCATACAATGGGTAGGCAACACGAATCCTTACAAAGAGTTAGTGAAAAGCTGGACTCCGACTCAAAAGCATAACCTCTCTATCAGTGGTGGTGGTGACAGAATCAGTTATTATATCTCTCTGGGTATGCAAGACCAAAAAGGTATGTATGAAATTAAAACCGACAGATTAAAAAGATACAATGCCATGCTCAGCATTAACGCCAAAGTTACGAAGTGGTTCAATGTAGCTGCCAAAGCCTCATACAATGTGTTCGATTATGAAGGTCCTACGCAACAAACAGATGGTATGAACCTTTGGAGTTATGCCAAATCCTACTATCCGGAGAACTTTATTTATCAACCTGTATTGACAGGACCAGACGATTTTCTACCGAATCACCCGACAGAAAATCCCGTAAGCTATTTGTATGCGGGCGGACGTAATATCAGTTCCAGACGAAAAACAATTCTTTCCATCAGTCCCGAGTTCACAATCATCCCCAAGATATTGAAAATCAAGGCGGATCTATCAGTGGCTCCCACTACTTACCAAAAGGAAAAGACTCATCCGAAACAGGCGCGTGTAAACAATTCATGGACCGCTCTCGAAACTCGCTGGGCAACCGAAAATACGGGTGAAGTCACACGTTCTACCACAGATAGATATGCTATCAACGTGTATGCGGATTATAACCAAACTTTCAAGGAAAAGCACAATGTTTCCGTGTTATTAGGCCTTAACCAAGAAGAAGAATCTTATGCCGGTTCTACTCTTTACCTGAAAAACATGCTCGATCCGTACATCCTGAATCCCGAGCTGGTGCAAGATGTTACGGCAAACACCTCTGCCAATTCTCATCATGAAATTGCTTCACGCGCATTGTTCGGCCGTATCATGTACAACTACATGAGCAGATATTTGATAGAACTGGATGCCCGTTATGACGGTAGTTCCAAGTTCCCGAAAGATTCCCGCTTCCAGTTCTTCCCCACCGTATCATTGGGATGGAGAGTATCAGAAGAGAAGTTCATGGAATGGTCGAAAGACTGGCTGGACAACTTCAAGATCAGGGCCTCATGGGGACGTTTGGGCAGTCAGCCCGATTCGGAATACCCATATCAATCCGTTTTCAGTACTTCAGAGGGATATTTCTTGTTTGATGGAACACGTTACCCTACTGGTATCAATACTCCTTCATTAATCAATCCTAATTTGACTTGGGAAAAATCGACTACCAAGAACCTTGGCTTCGACTTTACTTTCTTGCAGAGCCGATTGACATTCACCGCCGACATATTCGAGAGAAAAGTGACCGACATCCTGATACCGGGTGGAAAGGATTACCCGGCATTGATCGGTGACGATGACTTGCCCTTCGAGAATGCAGGTATCTTGAAAACCACCGGATTTGAACTCCAGGCAAAATGGTCTGACAAACTGGCTAACGGATTCCGCTATAGCGTAGGCGTAGCACTCTCAGATGATAAGGCCAAAGTGGTGAGCTACCCTTCCAACCCTACGAATAAGATTGGTGACGGTGTATTGTATAAGGGATATACCGTAGGAGATATCTGGGGATACGTAACCGGAGGTATCCTTCAGGAAGGTGACTTCGACGGTGTAGGCGCAAATGGGAAACCGCTGTATCATGGGCCCTATTTCAAAGGCGGACAGGCTTATCCGGGCTACATTTGGTATCAAGATTTGGATCACGACGGCGTCATCACTACCGGCTTGAATACCGTAGACGATCCGGGTGACAGAAAAGTGATTGGCAACAATGCACCACGCTACCGCTACAACATCACCGCCAACTTCCAGTACAAAGGATTCGATCTCGATCTGATGTTCCAAGGTGTGGGCAAACGAGACTATTGGTTGTCGTCTACTTCCAGTTATTGGGGCAACGGAGCCGGTTCATGGGAAGTATACAACAACTCCTGGACTCCCGAAAGAACAGATGCCAAATTCCCAATGTATGGTTCCGGTACAGGCAGTTACGCCCAAACAGGTTATTTGCTTGATGCTTCCTATATCAAATTGAAACAAGTGATTCTGGGATATACATTCCCGAGAGCTTTAATCAACAAAATCGGTTTGGAGAAATTGAGATTGAATTTAGCCGCCTATAATCTGTTTACTATTTCGGATATGCCCAAGTATTATGATGCTGACTATCTCTCCGATGCGTATCCTCCGAAACGGACATTCAGCGTAGGTATTCAAGTAGGTTTTTAACGTTTTAAATCAATAGAGATTATGAAGAAATATTCAATTATAGCTTTACTTGTGACCTTGGTGGCATCTTTGTCGTCTTGTAATGACGACTTCATGCAACGAGATCCGATAGATGACATGGCTGACGGTACATTCTTTACAAAAGAAGCCGACTTACAGCTGTACTTGGACGGAATTTACAGATATTATGTATACGGACATGGAGTGAGTGGAACCAACAATACCTCGCACGATAAAGGTTTCTTGGCGGTAAAGGCAGGCAGCCAGATTATTTTTGGAGATGCATTCAGCGACAATACTGTATATGCGGGTAATATCGATGCTAAATTAGGCGGTACTTATGACACTCCGAACACAGCATCAAAGAATTTTGATGCGCCCTGGCAGTGGGAAAAACTTCGCAAGGTGAACTACTTCCTGAATCATTATGCGGAAGTAGGGGATCCGGAAACATTGAAGAAATATGCAGCTCAGGCCTATTTCTTCAAGGCATGGGACTATTACATCAAACTGGTGGCTCTGGGTGAAGTGCCTTGGTTGGATAAGGAACTGGATACAAGTTCACCGGAACTCTACGGCTCCCGCATGCCACGCACGGAATTGGTTACCAATATCCTGAAGTGTTTTGACTTTGCCATTGAAAATTTGGAGGATAACGACAATTCCTGTGGATATATCAACAAAGATATGGCATTATTCTTAAAAGCCCGCTTCTGTTTGTTCGAAGGAACCTTCCGGAAATATCATACAGAATTGAATCTGCAATCTACAGCCAACGAATTATTGGGTATGAGTCGTGATGCTGCCTGGACGATTATCGAGAAGAACAGATACTCCCTTTTCAAACATCCTACAGCAAAAGATTCTTATTGGCAACTGTTCGTACAAAAAGGTTCTCCCGAAACTGAGGGTAACAACGAAACCATCCTGTCACGTGTATACGACGGTGTTAAACTGGGACATGACAATCCGCGTTATTGGGGAATGAACAACCACACACGCTATTGCATGGGTGCTCCCGTAACTATGCTCGAAGACTATCTGTGCGAAGACGGACGTCCCATCTATATAGGAGGTGTAGAAGGCAGCTACGAGGTAAACCCGCTGTTCAAAGGATATGACGGAATGTGGGAGGAGTTGGACAACCGTGATCCCCGCTTAACGCAAACTGTTTGCAGACCGGGTGAATATGCGTCCATCTTTGATGCGGACGATAATACATATTCTTTGGAAGAATCCGGTATCATTTATCCAATGATTACGTATGATACAGGTGGCGGTTCTCCAATGAAGAAGTACAATTCAACGGTAACCGGCTATCGATTCATCAAACACTGGATGCCCGATTACGCTGAATGGGAAGCTAACCCAAAAGGTGTGCAAACAGCCCACATGTTCCGCTATGGAGAGTTGTTGCTGATTTACGCCGAAGCCAGAGCGGAATTAGGTGAAATTACCAACGACGATTTGGAGATCACCGTCAATGCCTTAAGAGAAAGAGCTGGATTTGATTTTACCAAATACCCCAATGCCAAGCTGACTCTAACCAACATACCTGCTGACCCACGTCTGGACGCCATCTATGCAAAGTATCTGGATTATTCCGTTACTCCGATAATTCGCGAAATCAGACGTGAACGCCGTGTGGAAACAATGATGGAAGGCATGCGCTACGAAGATTTGATGAGATGGAAAGCCGGTAAGCTGTTCACGGTCCCTGTAAGAGGAATGAAGATGACGCAGGAGAAAATAGAATTGTACAGCAAAAACCGCAACGATGAAGTATATAAGGATTATCCCTACAAAGTAACAGTTCCTATAGGAGAGGTAGGTAATAAGGTGATTGTAGACGATGACGGTTTCATCATTCCTTATCCTACATCAACCACTGTTATCAAAGGCGTGCGACCTTGGGATGACAAACGTTACTATTATCCGATCCCTTTAAACGAAATGCTTATGAATCCGCTGCTGACGCAGAATCCAGGTTGGAAAGACATTAATAGATAACCGATAAATATAGCGTAAGATCATGAAAAAAAATATATATTTCTTAGCAGGAATGCTTTCGTTCGGGGCACTGTTTACGGGATGCGACGACGATGACTTTGGTAAAGCGGTGACCATTACCGTTGAAAATGCAACAAACCTTGAAAGCGATGTTTTCGGGGTCGACGTGACGGAAGGACAGCCCGTGCAACTGAAACCGTTCATCATGCCCGAAAGTGCGAGAGAAAATGCCGTCAGCTACCACTTTGCCGGAGAGCCTTCGGGGGCCATCGACTTAAGCGCGGACGGCTTGATTACCCCTAAACTGACCACACCTGCCGAAGGAAACATTCCATTTCCGTTGGGTACGGATACCATTATTGTAAGAGTTGACGACGGTTCGGGCACATTTGTCAGATACCCGATCAGAGTAATCAGTAAAATAGTACTCGTTTCGAGTATCACGATTCAGTCTGCCGGACAGAGTGTGGAAGTGGAAAATGGAAAGACCTTCAATTTGGCCCAGTATGTAACCATTAATCCAAACAATGCTACCGACAAGAGCGTCACTTATTCTTCTGCAGATGAAACTGTGGCTACAGTAGACCAAGACGGTTTGATAACCGTAATAGGAGAAGTGGGACAAACCACCGATATTTATATAACCGCCAACGACAGAGGGAAACAAACGGCTACTTGTAGAGTAAAGGTTGCCGCAGAAGCTCCTATGTATGTAGGCTTCCCCTTCTCGGACAACTGGAATTACTCATCCAATCTGGGAACCAAGGAAGGCGACATGAAAAACCTGTTCGATGATAAGAATTCAACATTCTGGGCACCCGAGATCATCACTCGTCCCATTTATGATCCGGTGTGCTACTTGGATCTCAATCTGGGGCAAATCATCAAATTCGGTCAATTAGGTTACAGGCACCGTAATCTGAATTATTCTCATCTGCAATGTCACACTTTCAAATTAGAAGCCAAAAAGGTGGAAAGTGACGCATGGACAGATCTAGGCGAATATGTAACAGAAGCCTTGAAGGTGGATGATTACCAGTTGTTCCAAGTTGAACCTACGGAAGCCCAATACATTAGAATAACCTTTATCAAAGGGCATCTGAGAAGCGGCTATACAGACTGGGATTACTCAGAAACCGGAAACGTTTCCGTGGGAGACTTACAGGTATTCATTTACAACAGATAATTACTTTTGTTAAAGTGTCGAGGGAAATCTTATTATGAGATTTCCCTCTTTCTTCAACGATAATAATTTCTTATAAAATATTTCCGTTTTCTTTCTTGCACATTCAAGGTTTTCTTGATAACTTGCCATTATATTTTTTCAGAATCCGCCGAATAATCTTTAATCCGATAGTTTATGTATGAAAAGCAAATACCTATTACTCTTTCTGGTCTTCATTTATCAAGCATCAGCTTCCTTTGCCACTGAAAAGTATAAGTTCAGAACCATGTCGCCCGATGGTGGGTTCTACTATGATGGAATAAAGGCGATAGAGCAAGACATAGAAGGTTTTATCTGGGTAATGATGGACTACGAGCTCTACCGTTTTGACGGCTATCACTATAAAAAGTACTATCCTTATTTTGCCTCGATTGCCCCAACAAAAAGATGGATATTCAACAATATAGCATCCGACGCCTCCGGTCATCTATATGTAAATACAAACAACGGACTATACCGTTATAAGCGCATCTCGGATAGGTTTGAGAAAATATATGATGCGGTTTCTCAAGTGAAGGTCGACAAAGCCGACAATGTCTGGATCAGATCTAAAAACAAATGGAGCATATTGGATTCCAATACAGGAGAAGTCAATACGCCTTACTATGACGAGAAAATTCCTGTTTATAGTAATCCAGTTTTCTGCCTCCACAACCAGGACCTATATACATTCATTTATCGGGAAATTTACCGTTACAATTATGCGGAGAGTAGGTTTGTTCTCTGTTTCACGCTCCCCAATACGGGCAGTGGTTATATTCGCTTTGCCCAGACGCATATGGGAAAGTTATGGGTATTTATTGATAAAGATGGATTATATAAGATTGACTTGTCATCTTTCAAGATTGAAGACCATTATAAACCTCTCCCTGAATATGACGACAGCTCATTGCGAGCATTTCATGTGGACAAGAAAGGGAATATTTGGTTAGGAACCATAAACGGATTGTACATACTCAATCCGTCAAGCAGAGAACTATCACTTTATAAACATTCCGGAACAGACCCCTTCAGTCTACCGAACAATTCCATTTGGGAAATCTATGAAGACAGGCAGGACAATGTTTGGATAGGCACCTATTCGGGCACTTTATCTTATGTAAACGTAAATGAAAACCATGCGTTCAGAACTTATCACACCCAGAACAGCGGTCTGAATTATGCTCCGGTAAGCGCGTTCGCCGAGGAGCAGGACTATATCTGGATAGGTACGGAAGGTGGAGGCATTAACCGGATGAATAAAGTCAACGGAGAAATAAGTGGCTTTACACTCCCGAACAACGTTACATCCAAGAATGTAAAATCGCTGGTGATTGACGCCGGACGCAATCTATGGATTTCGACATTCAGGGGCGGACTGGATCTTTATGATTCCAGACAGAATAAGGCAATCAATTACAAACATTCCAAAAAGGATTCCTGTTCCTTGCTGGTAGATGATATCCGAAAGACTGTTCTTGAAGGAGACTCGGGTATGTGGATATCGTATCAGTATCACAAGCCTGAAATATCCTATTTTTCTTTCCACAGCAAGTCGTTCACCCATTTCAGCCTCGATAGCATACACGATTACGCCTACTTGTTCGACATCCTGAGGCAAGGAGAGAAGACACTATGGGCTATCAGCAATGAGGCCCTCTATCAGATGGACACGCACACACGTGCCGTGGAAAAGATCATTCCCAATGATTCCACATACCTGGGACTGTTTACTTTCTGCCTGGACGATTCCGGCAATATCTGGATCGGCACCATCGGCAATGGGCTTATTAAGTTCGACACCAACACCTCGCACTTCATCTCGCTGAAAAATGTATTGCAGCAGGACATCTACTCCATCTACAGCATTTGCTATGACAACGGGAATGTGTGGATGGGAACTGACAACGGTCTGTTTTGCTATAACATAGCCGACAACCAGCTGATGAGATTCGACAAAAGGGAAAATACGCAGGGACAAGTTTACTACCCACTGGCATCCATGAAGGGAAGAGACGGATTATTGTATTTCGGAGGAACAAATGGCTTTACCGTCATCAATCCGAAAAACATCTCGTACAACAGTTACAAGCCCAAAGCCATTATATCAGATTTCTTTATTGACCACCAAGCGGTTCATCCCAACTATACACTCAACGATACATTTAATTGTATTATCCTTGATTATGACCAGGTAAACTTCGGTTTTCAATTTTCTTCCGACAATTATCATATCCCTGAAAAAAACCGCTTCAAATACCGGCTGAAAGGATATAGTGATTCTTGGATCACTACAAATGCACAACAGCGCACAGTCATGTACTCGAAAGTACCTGCCGGTACGTATTACTTTGAAGTCTACGCTGCCAACAATGACGGTATCTGGAGTGACAAGCCCGCGGTGATAAAAGTGATAAGAAAGGTGGCCCCGTGGGTTAGTCTGCCAGCATACTTCCTTTATGTGCTGACGGTAATAGGAATCACTTACCTGATGTATCATCACTATGCCGAGAAGAAAAAACTGGAGATGCTGCTCTACCAAGAAAATATAGAAAAAGACCAAAAGGAGCAAATACATCAGGCACAGCTACGATTCTTTACCAACATATCACATGACTTCCGAACTCCACTATCGCTTATCCTTGCTGCACTGGACAAACTGAGACGTGAAGGATTGAAAGAATATTATTATCGTATATTGAACGGCAACGTGCAACGTTTACTGAATTTGGTAAACGAACTGATGGATTTTAGAACAGTAGAAAACGGTATGATGAAACTGGAATTGCAGCCACTGAACATCAACCGTTTCATAAAAGAAATCGCCAATGACTTCATCGACTATGCACGGCAGCGAAATATCGACTTCCAGATACTATGCGACGAAAGCATGCCCACTGACATTTATATAGACAAAAACATAGTGGAAAAAATTGTCATGAACTTGTTAAACAATGCTTTCAAATATACGCCTGACAGGGGAAGCATTATTTTAGAAACACGCTGCAGGAAAGCTTTTACATCCTTGTATAAGAACAGCTACACCGTAGGCGAAAGCACGAACGATGTCTTTTCTATCATCGTCAGTGATACGGGAGTAGGCATATCCCGAGAGTCCATAAGCAGTGTTTTCGAACGTTTTTATAAGGTAAATACAGTAAACGCCGACTCCCACCTGGGTACGGGAATAGGCCTGGCACTTGTAAAGAGCTTGGTATTGTTACAGAAAGGAACTATCTCCATCCACAGTGAGCGGGAAAAGGGCACGGACATGATTGTATACTTACCGCTTGACAGCAGTATCTTCAACGAAACTGATTTCATGAAACAGAAGGAAACGACACAAGAAACTATCATGGAAATTACAGACAAAGAAGCCCTGCCTGTCGATATTAAAGATATGGGAAGCGAATTCATGCCCGCAAACAAGAAAAAAATATTGATTACCGAAGATAATGATGACCTGAGGGTATTAATCGCCGAATCCCTATCCGATGAATTTCAGGTGATGCAGGCAAGAGATGGTGTTGAAGCGCTGAAGTTGATAGAGGATGTAGATTTTGATTTGGTTATAAGCGATATCATGATGCCTCACAAAGACGGGGTATCTTTGTGCAATGACATCAAGAAAGACATGAATACATCACATATTCCGGTCATTTTACTGACAGCCAAAACTAGTCTTGAAAGCAAGATCGAAGGAGTGGATTCGGGTGCCGACCTTTATTTCGAAAAGCCTATCGATTTGACCTATCTAAAATTGTCCATCCAAAACATATTCAGAAACCAGCAGCAGTTGAAGGAACATTATGCCAAGAATTATTATGCGGACAGCAGCGAGCTCTCTTCCAACGAGCAGGATGGTAAATTTCTAAAACACCTGATCACTTTTATCGAGGCTAATATGGACCAGTCTCAAATGGATGTCAATCAGATTGCCGAGGAATTGTTGATAAGCAGAAGCAAACTTTACACAAAGGTTAAGAGCCTGACCGGAAAGTCTGTTGTAGAATTTGTATTGAATTGTCGGTTACGCAAAGCTGCCAGATTGATTATTGAGGAAAATCTGACCATGAGGGAAGTGATGATGCAAATAGGTATAGAAAGTCAAGCCTATTTTACCAATTCATTTAAGAAAGTATTTGGTGAAACACCTACATCCTTCGCCGCAAAGCACAAAAAGTTGTCTAAAGGCGATTTAGATAAAATAAATGGCAAATAGAGTAAAACAAGGAAAGAGGAATTGCCTTCCTTTGCAAAAACTTATAAATTTAATAACATGAAAAAGATTTTGCAGGTAACCATTTTGTTTTCCTTATTGACTGTCGGTTCGTTTGCTCAAAAGCAACAACAAATATTACCGGCCGATCAGGAAATTCCTTTAAAATACGGTGCCGATCGTTTAGGTAAACGTTCAGATGCAGCCATGAAAAAATTCCGTGACAACAGATTGGGAGCTTTCATACATTGGGGGCTTTACGCCATTCCCGGAGGAGAATGGAACGGAAAAATGTACAATGGAGCAGCCGAGTGGTTGAAGTCGTGGGCCAAAGTTCCTGCAGATGAGTGGTTGAGGCTGATGGACCAATGGAATCCAGAAAAGTTCAATGCCAAAGTTTGGGCAAAGATGGCTCGAAAGATGGGAGTGAAATACGTGAAAATCACAACCAAGCATCATGAAGGTTTCTGTCTGTGGCCAAGTAAGTACAGTAATTATACAGTGGCTCAAACCCCTTATAAGAAAGATATTTTAGGCGAATTGGTAAAGGCCTACAATGATGAAGGTATTGACGTTCATTTCTACTTCTCGGTGATGGACTGGAGTCATCCAGACTACCGATATGACATCAAATCGAAAGATGATGAAGTTGCTTTTGCGCGTTTCCTTGAATTTACGGACAACCAGCTGAAAGAGCTTGCTACCCGTTATCCTACCGTAAAAGACTTCTGGTTTGACGGCACATGGGATGCCAGCATCAAGAAAAATGGCTGGTGGACAGCTCATGCCGAACAAATGTTGAAAGACCTGTTACCGGGCGTAACTATCAACAGTCGACTACGTGCCGATGATTACGGCAAGCGACACTTCGACAGTAACGGACACTTGATGGGAGATTATGAGTCAGGGTATGAGCGCCGCCTACCCGATCCAGTGAAAGACTTGAAAGTAACCCGCTGGGATTGGGAAGCATGTATGACCTTGCCCGAAAATCAATGGGGATATCACAAAGATTGGTCGTTGAGCTATGTGAAAACTCCCTTGGAAGTACTGGAACGCATAGTGCATGCCGTTTCAATGGGAGGAAACATGGTTGTGAACTTCGGACCGCAAGCCGACGGTGACTTCCGCCGGGAAGAAAAAGAAATGGCTGATGCCATTGGCAAATGGATGCAACAATATGGCGAGTGCATCTACGGATGTGATTACGCCGGTTGGGACAAACAACCTTGGGGATACTATACCCACAAGGGAAAAGAGGTATATATGATTGTCTTCAATCCTCCTTATTCCAAACACTTGGTGGTTAAAACCCCAAAGGGTACAAAAATTCTGAAAGCAACTGTGACAAACGGGAAAGAGGTGGCAGTGACAGAAACCGCCCGCAATGAATACAATGTGGATATGCCCGCAAAAGCCCCCGAAGGTCCCTTTGTCATCAAACTACAGATAGAGGAAAACGTAAGTTCCGCTGATAAATACCGTGATGCTTTGACTTGATTCTTATTTAATCTGATTATGTTATGAAAAGGCTTTCTCTTTTTATTTATTTCTTCCTGATAACGGTCCTGCAAGCTGCCGCACAGCAAAGCTTTGACAAGACTGCCGTAAAATCTGTCATGAAACGCGTGGCTGACTGGCAGATTGCCAATCCCAACAAAGGAGCAGAGCACGATGATTTAGACTGGACGCATGCAGCCCTGTACATGGGTATGTTGGACTGGGCAGAGCTAACAGAAAAAGAAGACAGCGACGATTCTTATTATCAGTGGTTGCTCCGTATCGGACAACGTAATCACTTCCAGATAGGTAAATGGATGTATCATGCTGATTTTATTGCCGTCGGACAGCCCTTTATCGACCTTTACTTGAAATATGGCAACAAGAAGATGATCGCTCCCGTCATGGCACGAGCCAACTGGGTAGTAGAAAATCCGGCTGAAACTACTTTGGAACTGGATTACGGCAAACTCGAAACTCTGGACCGATGGTCCTGGTGCGACGCATTGTTTATGGCTCCCCCCGTATATGCCAAACTATATGCGTTGACCAAGGACAAAAGGTATCTGGATTTCCTGAACAAGGAATACAAGGCCACTTATAATTATTTGTATGATAAAGAAGAGCATTTATTCTACCGTGACCATCGATATTTTGCCAAACGCGAAGCTAATGGTAAGAAAGTGTTTTGGGGACGTGGCAACGGTTGGGTGTTAGGAGGACTGGTCGAAATCCTTCAAGCTCTTCCTAAAGATGAATCCTCACGCACGTTTTATCAGGACTTATTTGTGGCATTGGCCACCCGTGTAGCCAGCCTGCAGAGTGCTGATGGATATTGGCATGCCAGCCTGCTCGATCCAGCGTCTTACCCATCGCCCGAAACAAGTGCAACCGGTTTTATCGTTTATGCACTTGCCTATGGCGTAAACGAAGGGGTGCTGGACAAAGCCACTTTTATGCCAACCATCGAAAAGGGATGGAAAGCCTTATTAGATGCGGTCGAACCAGATGGTAAGTTAGGCTACGTACAACCCATCGGAGCTGATCCGCGTAAAGTGACGCGGGACATGACCGAAGTATATGGGACAGGGGCATTCCTGCTGTCCGGGTGTCAGATTTATAAGATGAAGTAAAATAAGTTAGATCTATCATGAAGAATTATACATTGTTTTTGTGGATTGCTTTGCTAATGTTAGGTATATCCGGTACGATAGGTGCACGTGAGGTAGCATCCTTCAACGACGGTTGGGAATTCAAGAAAGGTCCGTTTTCCAAAGAAGCGTTACAGGCTGTACAGAAATGGAATTCAGACTGGCAGGAGGTATCCATCCCACATACTTGGAATGCGGACGACATGCAAAAGCAAGCCTCCGCTTTCTATGAAGGTGTAGGCTACTACCGCAAAAAGTTCACTTTCCCCGAAAATATGGAAGGCAAGCGCATCTTTCTACGCTTCGAGGGTGTAGGTTCTTATGCCGAAGTATATATCAATGGCTATCTGGCAGGAACACACAAAGGGGCTTACTCTGCTTTTGCATGCGAGATCAGCTCGCAAGTGAAATTCGGCAAGGAAAACGAAATTATAGTAAAGGCAGACAACTCTTCACGTCCCGATGTTATCCCCACGAACCACATTTTGTTCGGTGTTTATGGAGGTATTTACCGTCCCGTATGGCTGGTTGTTACGGAAACTTGCAGCATCATTGCAAACGACTGTGCCTCTCCGGGAGTGTATATTACCCAGAAAAATGTTTCAAAGAAGTCAGCCGAAGTGACTGTAAAAGTAAAGGTGGACAATGCAACCTTAGCTCCCGTCCCACTGGAACTAGAGAATGCAATATACGACAGGAACGGCAAATTGGTAAAGAAACATAGTCAGAACTTCGAACTTACTCCACAAGGAGTGCAGAACTATTCCTCACACTTCCGACTGAACAATCCCCATTTATGGCAAGGACGTGAAGACCCATATCTGTATAAAGTCGTTTCACGTCTCATGCAGAATGGACGCGTGATAGACGAAGTTATTCAGCCCCTGGGGATTCGCAAGTATGAAATCGTGGCAGGCAAAGGATTCTTCCTCAATGGAAAGAAGTACCCCATGCTGGGGGTAACCCGCCATCAAGACTGGTGGGGATTGGGTAGCGCCCTCACCAATAAAGAGCACGACTTCGACTTGGCACAAATTATGGATATCGGTGCAACCACCGTCCGCTTTGCACATTACCAGCAGTCTGACTACATCTATTCACGCTGCGACACGCTGGGATTGGTAATCTGGGCAGAGATCCCCTTCGTGAACCGAGTCAGCGGCCAAGAGTGGGACAATGCCCACCAACAGATGCGCGAACTTATCCGTCAAAGCTTTAATCATCCCTCCATCTATGTATGGGGAATCCATAATGAAGTGTATCATCCGCATGGTTATACCGCCGCACTTACCCAATCCATTCACGACCTCTGCAAACTGGAGGATCCAGACCGCTACACGGTTGCGGTAAATGGTTACGGTCATGCCGATCACCCCGTCAACCAAAATGCGGATATACAGGGCATGAACCGTTACTTCGGTTGGTACGAACGGAAGATACAAGACATCAAGCCATGGATAGAGAAAATGGAAAAAGAATATCCTTGGCAACGCCTGATGCTGACAGAATATGGTGCAGACGCCAATATAGAACATCAGACGGAAATATTGGGCGATGCACTGAATTGGACAAGCCCTTTCTATCCGGAAACATTTCAAACTAAAACCCACGAATACCAATGGAGCATCATTGCCCAGCATCCTTACATCATTGCTTCTTACCTGTGGAATATGTTCGACTTTGCAGTGCCAACATCAAAAAGAGGCAGTGTAGACGCCCGCAACATGAAAGGCATGATGACTTTCGATCGTAGAATCAAGAAAGATTCTTATTTCTGGTATAAGGCGAACTGGAGCAAGGAACCGGTTCTTTACCTGACACAGCGCCGGAATGCAGTGCGCGAGAAAAAAGAGACTTCCATTACAGTGTATTCCAATATCGGTACCCCCAAGGTGTATCTGAACGGGAAAGAATTGACCGGAGTGCGGAAAGGTTATACTGATGTACATTATATATTCGACAAGGTAGTGCTGGACGATGGCAAAAATGTTCTGAAAGCATCCCTTCTCCATCAAGGAAAAGAATATACAGACGAAATAGAATGGAATTATAACGGAGAGTGCAACCGGGAGGCTGATTTCCTGGAGCATAAGAAAGAGCATGGTAGTTGGTAATTCCATAAAGAAAGAAATTATTATTATTACTGATAACATTAAATTAGGATTGAAGTATGAAGACTTTTAAGACCTTGCTGTTGGGACTTTGCATCGTGATGTGTGCATGCTCGACACAAACTCCCCGGCAAACCAATGAGTACGGCACTAATTGGCAGTGAGAAAACGGGACCATCGTAATAGAAACTCCCGAGCGTCCCGCCGGCCAAAAAAGCGTGTTGGGACTGACTGTCCCGAAGATGGAAGTAGTACGCGTAGGATTCGTAGGACTGGGCATGCGCGGTCCCGGTGCGGTGGAACGTTTCACGCATATACCGGGTACACAAGTCGTGGCACTTTGTGATTATGAGCAGTCGCGCGCAGAGAGATGTCAGAAATACCTAAAGAAAGCATCCATGCCCAAAGCTGCCATCTATTCGGGAGAGAAAGGGTACGAAGAACTTTGTAAACGAGACGATATAGACTTGGTTTATATCGCTGCCGATTGGCTACATCACTTTCCCGTAGCCAAATACGCTTTGGAAAATGGCAAACATGTAGCGATCGAAGTACCTTCAGCAATGAATCTCCAGCAATGTTGGGACTTGATTAATATGAGCGAAAAGTATCGTAAGCACTGCATGATTCTAGAAAACTGCTGTTATGACTGGTTTGAAATGAACACGCTGAACATGGCACAGCAAGGAGTATTCGGTGAAGTAATTCGCGCACAAGGTGCCTACATTCACAACCTAAGCCCATTTTGGAATCATTATTGGAAGAACGGTGAGAATGACAAGCTGGGTTGGCGCTTGGACTACAACATGAGACATCGCGGGGATGTATATGCCACTCACGGTCTGGGTCCAGTAGCACAAGCGCTCGACATTCACCGTGGAGATCGCATGAAGACACTAGTGGCTATGGATACCAAGTCAGCCATAGGTAAAGCACTGGTAGAAGAAAGAGCTGATTCCACTTGTAATAACTTCCGCAATGGCGACCATACTACCACTCTGATTCGTACCGAAAACGGTAAAGTTATAGAAATCCAACATAATGTAATGACTCCGCAACCTTACAATCGCTTGTATCAACTTACGGGTACTAAAGGCTTTGCCAATAAATATCCGATCAGCGGTTATGCTCTTGATGCTAAACAGTTGACAGCTTCCGGAGTACAGCCCAAGATTGATGATTTAAATTCACATAGTTTCTTGCCTAAGAGTGAGATGGAAACTCTTGTAGCCAAGTACCAGCATCCGATATTGAAGAAATATGGTGAAATGGCTAAGGAAGTAGGGGGACATGGTGGCATGGATTTCATTATGGACTGCCGTCTAGTTTATTGCTTACAAAATGGTTTGCCATTGGATATGGATGTATACGATCTAGCAGAGTGGTGTTGTCTTGCCGAACTCGGAACACTCTCTATGGATAACAACTGTGCCGCCGTAGCATTTCCTGACTTTACCCGTGGAGAGTGGAATGTTGTAAAAGGTTACAAACACGCTTATGCAAGTCCTGAAGAAGAAAAAGCCGTAGCCGAGAAAGCAGCAGCTTTCACAGCCAAACTGAAGGAACAAGGAAAAAAAGAATGGGGGGAAACTGAGAATCAAGAAGCAAAATAGCAATATAGCTGAGAAAACGAAGTGAAAAGATATCGCCCCTTCTATTTCCGAAGGGGCGTTTTTTTATTCATCTTAATATACCGCTTCACCTCCTTCGGGCTTCTCACGATATTTTATATCAAAACGTCCTTCCTTGATACTTCCACCACTGAATGTACCACTAATAATGGTTCCATCCATACGGGTAATATAAGCTTCGCCATCGCCTAAATCTCCTTCATCAAGAACGGCATCTGTATAAGTACAAGTAGTACCCTGACGAGGATTCACAAGTACCAAATGCAAACTACTGAAGACACCGACTGCGGCATCAATCTCAACATAATGATTCTCTTCATCGTCAGAAAAACGAACAGAGGGTGTCCCATACCGTCCACTGGCATATACCCAGCCGTCAATCAGACAGCCTAACGTATTTGCACCCGTAGTCGTAGCCTCCGGCATCAGTGTCGGATCAACAGTTTTGTCTTCATCACAAGCACAACAACAAACCAACAGGAATAGAAATAACAGTTTTTTCATAACGCCTAAAAATGATAGTTTAAACCGAAAAGTAAGGATAACTGTCCGAAATAACCGCTACCGGCTCTCGGACTCTCCACATCCCACTCCACATTATGATACTTCACCGAATAAGACTCGGAACTGGATGCCAGCCAGTTCACCCTGGCAGAAGCTCCCCAATGACTTGACAGAAAATACTCACCCGAGAGAGACAAGTTACCTGCAAACTTACTCATGGTAACTTTTCGAGGTTTATCATATACTGTACTCTTATCACGATAAAGTTGATATCCGATTCCACCGGAGAATTGAAGTTGATAATGCTTTTGCACCATAGTCAAGGCTACCTGAGGAGCCATATAATGCATATATATCTTATCTGCCCCAGTATCATGTGTGTTCTTATACGCACTTCCCTGATACAGAAATCCCAGCCCGAACTTCAGTTCCCTACCCGTAATCTGTCCAAGGTAGTTGACATCCCAGGCTACACCTTTTCGTAAGTCACTGCGATAGGTATCTGCCCTATCAGTAATTCCTACAAAGCGCCCCAGGTACCATGACGGTCCGGCATGAACGGAAAATGATGATCTTTTATCACCTGCACTTTGAGCGTATAAAGAGGCGCTTAATAACACCCCGACAAAGAAAGAAAGCAAGTATCTCATAATGATTTATATAGCGTCTTTTCCTTATAAATACTCAAAAATCGAAAGTACTGCATTCGGATAATAACTATTTTTAATCAAAGTTATAAATCCGCATCTTCTTCAGCTACCTTTTCCGCTCTATATCCTGTGTACGAAAGAATGCCTCCGAATACCGGGCTCCCCAAAGTTCATAGCGTTCAAATTGCATTTCTACTTTACGGGTAAAGTTTATCCAGTCTTTCTTCTCTAACGGCGACCATACATTCTCAGCCAGTGCCGACATCCGCGGGAAGATGGCAAACTCAGCCTTCCAGGTTGTAGGAATATACTCCGTCCAAAGGCACCCTTGTGCACCCCATACAAGTTCTTGTTGCTCCGTAGTCAACGAATCGGGCACAATCTGAAATTCATAGACCTTCTCCAATGACAACGGGCCACGAGGACCTATTTCCGACTGGATACGACTTTCCTTCAGATTGAAATACGACCAGGCAGAACAGGTAAATATAGTACGATGATTGGTCCGCACTGCCTTTTTTCCAAATTCAGGCCGACGCCAGTTCATTACAATACAATCTTCAGAAATACCTCCTTCAAGGATCTCATCCCAACCAATCAACGTTTTACCTTTCGCGTTTACCACCTTCTGCACATAATGGATGAAATAGCTTTGCAATGCCTTTTCGTCTTTCAACTCATGTTCACGCATAAACTGTTGCGTCTCTTCGGATTCCTGCCACCAGCGCTTGGCACACTCGTCGCCACCCACATGAATATATTGACCGGGAAAGAGGTCGCATAATTCAGAAAACACATCTTTCAGGAAGTCAAAGACTTCAGGTTTTGGTGCCAGTACATTATTGAATTTATTGAAGATCCCCCACGTCAATGCTGCCTTTTTAGGTTCATTCGGCGTAGTACTGAACTGTGGATAAGTGGCAAGTACTGCCATACAATGCCCGGGGATATCTATCTCAGGAATCACTGTGATATGACGTTCAGCAGCATAACGTACAATTTCGTGTACATCTTCATGGGTATAATAACCGCCGTAAGGTAACGGTTGATACTTTCCAGGATAAAGTCCGAAAATCTCTCCCTCGCGGATAGAACCTTTCTCCGTCAGTTCCGGGCGGCATTTCATCTCAACACGCCAAGCCTGATCATCTGTCAGATGCCAATGAAAATAGTTGAGTTTATGAAGCGCAAGGTAATCAATATACTTTTTGATGAAATCTACGGGAAAGAAATGACGTACCACATCCAAATGCATACCACGATAAGGGAAACGCGGATAATCGATAATTTTCAGAGTCGGAAGGATAGGCAACACACCCGCACGGGTGGGCAATAATTGTATAAGCGTCTGAACACCATAGAAGACACCCGCCTCATCATTTCCTTCAATACGTACACCACCTACAGGGGTAATCTCCAACTGATAACCTCCTGGAATTTCTCCATTCTTTTGATTTTTCAGAATGATACAAGGTTGGTCACCCGGCTTCGAAAGTATTGTTTCTACAGCAGACGAAAGTTTCTTTCGGGATTTACCAGATTTTGGGAGCTCCACTTGCAAGGGGATACCGAGATAGCGCTCCATATAATCAGCCAGATAGGTAGCCGAAGGTGCCAGCGTTGGTTCTGACATACGAATGACCGTATTACGTTGAATCAAATACTCTCCCTGTCCGGTTACAGTTATCTCCACCGGTTCGGGAATAATGCTAAAAGTTTTCTCCTGTGCCTGCCCGGCAAGCGCAGTTGCAGCGAAGGTTGCAGCCATAATTTTCTTTAAGTACATAGATGATGATGTATATTATATTGCAAATATAACCCTTTTGCAGAAAGATGTTTAAGATTTCCAATCTCTTTTTTGACGAAAAAAGAAAGTACAACATTGAACACATACCACACTAGTGTTTAATGTATACCATACAAGTATTTCATATCTGTAACACAAGTGACTTATTTGTAGGATACAAGTATTACATAAGTACCTTAATTAATAAGCCTTCCGTCCATATAGCAAGGTGATAAATCAATATTGAAAGAGTATAATTTAATATTATAGAGGCAAACAACTCATTTGCATCGTGAAAATAAAACTGAAAGAATAGCATCCTTCATTTTTCTCACTATACCCTTCCACCCGCTAAGGCCGATGAATAAGGAAGTGTAGAAGTGTGGAAGGGAATTAAGTTTTCATTGTTTCAAGTCAATAAATTAAAGAAGTACCAAAACTTATGCACTATAACCTCACCTACTCCTAGGATCTCATATAAAAGTACTTTTGAGTTTTTGACTTGTAACAAAACACATTAATAGTAGCTTTCATACATTTTCCGGTTTAACTCTTGGTTTACATGAACTGCATAATTCGTAGGAAATGTGACTTAATTTAATGCTAAAGGAAAGTTCTTCTTTAGAAAATGCAGGAAAACAAAAAGCTCCATAAATCATTGATTTATGGAGCTTTAAACAGTACTCGAAGCGGGACTTGAACCCGCACAGCCGCAATGGCCAAAGGATTTTAAGTCCTTCGTGTCTACCATTCCACCATTCGAGCATCCTATAAAGGAGAGCGGAAAACGAGACTCGAACTCGCGACCCTAACCTTGGCAAGGTTATGCTCTACCAACTGAGCTATTTCCGCAGGTCTTTTTTGTAGAACGGGTGCAAAGATAAGGAGTTTCCCCGTTACAGCCAAATTTTTTACATGGAAAATGTTACAGTTTTATTAGTTCCTCACTTGCAAAGAAGTGCCGGACACGGTGACTTTATAATGTTTCAGATACTCTGTACCTTCCCCCGTAGGAAATCCGCCACTACTCAAATTATATTGGGTATGGCATTTAGGACATTCTGCCGTCCCCAATCCATCTTCTAAGACCTCTACCGAAACATTACGACTGGCCTCCACCGGACAAGCTGCATCATAAGCAACATAAGTATTCCCCTCTGAGAAAACACTCTGCCCGATAATCAATCCCGCATAGCCCACCGGCAGTCCATTTACATTCTTCTCTATCTTCAGAAACTGACCGGGAGTCGTAATCTTATAATAAGGAGACTGTGAAAGACTACATGAAAAATTAAAGGTAACGGAAGGAATGCTCGATTCGTAAGAATCACCACAACTGGTGACACACAACCAAAGCATTCCTATGACTATACAGAGTTTCCGCATACAATATCGTATTTATCGACCAAGCAAAGCTTTTTCAGCTACTTCCATTCCATGAAAATTGAAACCATCTACCACTTCCTGCATCAGCGCCGAGATTTCATCGTTACAGAGATTACCGATACTTCCCTCATGTGTGTGATGCACTTGCTTGCTGTGTGAGAAGTTTCCGGCTTCAATGTCCAATCCCACTTTCTTATAAGCATCCCGGAAAGGCATACCTTCACGTGCCAAGCGGTTCACTTCTTCCACACTGAAAATAAGCAGATATTTGTCATCGTCGAGGATATGTTCGTTCACCTTTATTTCATTCATGATATAGGTAGTCATCTGCAAACAGTCTTTCAATTCTTGGAAAGCAGGCAAAAAGACTTCCTTAATAATTTGCAAATCCCGGAAATAGCCGGACGGCAAATTATTGGCAATCATCATAATCTGTTGTGGCAATGATTGCAGTTTATTGCACTTGGCACGCGTCAATTCAAAGACATCCGGGTTCTTCTTATGGGGCATAATGCTGGAACCTGTCGTGCAATCATCAGGCAGCTTCACGAAACCGAAGTTCTGACTGTTAAACATACAAGCATCAAAAGCCAGTTTGGAGATAGTTCCGGCAATACTCGCCAAAGCAAAAGCTACATTACGTTCCATCTTGCCACGCCCCATCTGGGCATAAACAACATTATAGTTTAAAGAGTCAAAGCCCAACAAACGTGTTGTCATCGTACGATTCAATGGGAATGAAGAACCATACCCGGCAGCCGAACCCAAAGGATTACGATTACACATCTTGAATGCTGCCTGCAAAAAGAGCATATCATCCACCAGACTCTCGGCATAAGCACCAAACCACAATCCGAAAGAAGACGGCATAGCTATCTGCAAATGAGTATAACCCGGCATCAGCACATCTTTAAAACGCTCACTCTGGCATATCAGCACATGAAACAGTTGTTCCACAGCTTCAGCAATCTCCTTAATCTGCGCACGCGTGAAAAGTTTCAGATCGAGCAACACCTGATCGTTGCGCGAACGACCACTATGTATCTTCTTGCCTATATCACCCAATTTACGCGTCAGCATCAATTCCACCTGCGAGTGTACATCTTCCACTCCTTCTTCTATCACAAACTCCCCTTTCTCGGCGGCCGCATAGATATTTTTCAGTTCTTCAAGCAAAAGAGCCAGCTCTTCCTTCGTCAGCAGACCAATACTTTCGAGCATGGTGATGTGAGCCATAGAACCTACCACATCATGTTTAGCCAGATAAAGGTCCATCTCGCGATCACGTCCCACCGTGAAGCGTTCTATATCCTTATTTACCTGAACGGATTTCTCCCAAAGTTTCTGAGCCATTTATTTAGTGATTAACAGTTAGTGATTAATAAGGTATTATCGACAGCATATCCGCCATCTTTTCCAACCCTTCTTGCAAAGGTTTCTGAACCATACCTTTCATGAAAGGATTCAGTTCCAAGCCAATGGTCAATTTCAGTTTACATTCTGTTTCTGTTACCGGAACAATCTGTATCCACAAATTGAAGGGCAGTGGTGAAGTAGTTGTGGCAAACTTAATACACTTGCACGGTTCTTTTTCTACTATGCTCAGCGCTATTTTACCCACAGGAGCTACTTCTATCATCATACTCTCCGAGTCAAAGCTCAAATTCTTAACTTTATCCTCCGGCAAGCTGTCTTTAAACTTCTCCAGATTATTCAAATCAGAAAGTTTCTCATAAACAGCCTCCTGTGAGGCAGGTATAGTTTTTACACTACTTTCAAATTTTGTCATATTTTGATTCTCTTTAAAAGACAAAAAAAGAACTATCCGGACAGAAACTATCCGAATGGCCCTTTTATCATATTAATTATTTTATAGTATAAACCGCCGTTACTTTCCAGCATCCCAATGTGCAGGGTCCTTACGCCATTCGTTCAGCGTTGCAATATCATCTTCTTCGATGTAACCCGTACGAAGTGCAACATCCAGAACCGCTTCATAATTCGTCAGCGTCACCAAAGGAACTTTGGCATCCTTGAATGCTTTTTCTGCAACCGGGAAACCATAGGTATAAGCTGCAACCATACCGATTACTTCACATCCGTCGCGACGAATAGCTTCTACGGCCTTCAAGCTACTTCCACCTGTAGAAATCAAATCTTCAACCACCACAACTTTCATACCCGGGCGAAGCTCTCCTTCGATCAGGTTTTCCAATCCATGGTCTTTCGGGGTAGAACGTACATACACAAACGGCAAATTCAGCGCATCGGCAACCAAAGCTCCCTGAGGAATAGCACCTGTTGCTACGCCGGCAATTGCATCCACCTGCCCGAAACGTTCCAATATCAAACGGGTAATCTCAATCTTTACAAAATTACGCAAAGAAGGATAAGAAAGTGTTTTGCGGTTATCACAGTAAAAGGGAGATTTCCATCCGGAAGCCCATGTAAAGGGATTTGCCGGTTGTAGTTTAATCGCTTTTATCTTCAGCAACTTCTCTGCGAATAGTTTTTCTAAAGTTCTCATAACTAAATTAGCTATTTATAGTAAATATGGCACAAAAATACAGAAACAGAACGAGAATAAAAAAAAGAATAAAGAGATTTTTCACTCAAAGTCGTCATTTTCGTCAGAAAGTTGTATACAATGACGAATATCTTTCATTTCAAAACCCCGACTCAGGGCAAAACGCATCAATTTTCCATTCAGTTCATACTCATTCTCCGCATGTATACTTTTCCTTTTTGCAGTCAGCAAACTATCTAAAATAGACAAGTATTCTTCTTCATCTATTTCATTCAAAAACTGCCGGCATGTATTATAAGAAATTTTCTTCAGTTGCAGTGCTTGGGCAATTTTCACTTTCCCCCATTTGGCAAAGCGATATTTATCATTCACAAAGGCACGACAGAAGCGCTCTTCATCAATATATTTTTCATCTACCAGCCGCTTGAGAATGCGGTCAATGACATCATAGGGCAATCCCCAACGCTGTAGTTTTTCAGAAATCTCAGCACGGCAATGTTCCGCTGTAGAGCAATAGGCAGCTACTTTATTCAGCGCCTCTGTTTCAGTAATATTCGTCATTTTTCGGCTATTACAAATCGATCATTATAAGATATGTCCTTTTGGAGTCTGACCGCGCGATATCCTGTTTCACACAACATCGCTACAGTATCCTTTCCAAAAGCACGGTTAATTTCAAAATAAAGTTTTCCACCGGACGTAAGCATCTCAAGTCCCAGCACGGCTATGCGACGATAAAAACGTAAAGGATCTGTATCGGGCACAAACAATGCCAACGAAGGCTCCCAGTCCAGCACATTATGTTCCATCTCCTGTTTCTCAGCTTCAGTAACATAAGGCGGATTGCTCACTATTACATCATAACAGTCCGCCACACAAGGTTCATAAGTTAACACATCGCGCTGTTCGAACCGTACAGATGCCTGCAAAGCCTTACTATTAGCAGCAGCAATAGATAAAGCTTCTCCCGATACATCCCAAGCGGTGACTTGCGACTCCGGTAATTCTTTCGCCAAAGAAATGGCGATACAACCGCTACCTGTCCCAACGTCTAAAACACGAGAAACGGGAGAAAGTTCTTTCAACATCATCTCTACCAGTTCCTCGGTTTCCGGACGGGGAATGAGCACACCCGGAGTCACACGAAAAGTTCTTCCCAAGAAGCGGGCTTCCCCTAAAATATATTGTATCGGTTCAAAATTATGTAAACGGGCAAGAATGCTTTCCAATTCCTGTTCCTCTTTTACGGATAAAATTATATCTTTGCCCAGATAATAATCCACAGTTTGCTGCCCCAATATCTCGCAACAGATAATCCGGGACAGGTTTCCGGCTTCGCGGGGATCATAACGGCCCTGCAATTTCCGGCGAATGTAAGAGGCGGTAATGTTCATAATGGATATTTAGCGGATTCTTCACCTGTTCGGCTTCCCGGTCAGACCGATCTCCGTCCGTATCCTACTGCGAAGAATCCATTTTGGGGTGCAAAAGTAAGAATTATCATAGAAAAATGGCACACATAGAAGAAGAAAAATACATGCGCCGCTGTATACAATTGGCGCAAAACGGACTTTGCAACGCCGCTCCCAACCCGATGGTAGGTGCGGTAATCGTATGCGACGGGAAAATCATCGGTGAGGGCTATCATGTACGTTGCGGAAAAGCACACGCTGAAGTCAATGCTATTCGTTCCGTAAAAGAGACCTCATTACTAAAGCGTTCCACCATCTATGTAAGTCTGGAGCCCTGCTCTCATCACGGGAAAACTCCCCCCTGTGCAGATTTGATTATTGAAAAACAAATCCCCCGTATCGTCATCGGCTGCCAGGACCCTTTTTCCAAGGTTGCCGGACGGGGCATACAGAAGCTGAAAGATGCCGGACGAGAAGTAATCGTAGGAGTACTGGAAGACGAATGTCGACACCTAATCAAAAGATTCATAACCTTTCACACCTTGCACCGCCCATATATCACACTGAAATGGGCAGAATCCGCAGACGGGTTTATTGACTTATGCCGGACCGAGGGTAATCCTGTGATTCTATCCACTCCCTTAACCTCCATGCTGGTACATAAAAAGAGAGCGGAACATTCTGCCATTCTTGTAGGCACACGTACTGCTAAACTGGACAATCCATCTTTAAATGTACGCAACTGGTATGGGCGCTCTCCCATACGTCTCGTCATCGACCGGAAACAGAATCTGTCTCCTACCCTTCATTTGTTTGACGGAAGTGTACTGACACTCGTCTTTACCGAACACTTTCATGACGCTCTGCCCAACGTGGAATATCTCCCGATAGATTTCCAACAGGACATATTGCCTCAGATCATGCAGATATTGTATGAGCGTGGTATTCAATCTCTGTTGGTGGAGGGCGGAAGCACCTTACTACAATCTTTCATCGATGTGGGGCTTTGGGATGAAGCATATGTTGAAGAAAGCCCCAGATCACTGATATCCGGTGTTAAAGCTCCTGAAATGAACGATAAAATTAGTTATGCCAGTGAGCAATCTTTCGGCAGAAGTATACGGCATTATACAGCAACGAAATAGTCCGAATTACCTCATTTTGATGCTTTTTTATCGAGAAAAACAGGGGTATTATCTATAATTTTATATAAAACTTCCCCGGGATGCTGATTATAGAAAAAAATGTTCCTATTTTTGCAACTTGTAAATAAACACTATCTTTAGAAAATGAGAATAAAGTTTTTATCCGTAATACTGAGTTTTCTTCTTATGTCAATTGCCATAAGTTCGTGTCTTGACTCAGATGAAAATTATGAATATAGTTCCGACGCGACGATACGTGCCTTTGGTATTGATACTATAACAAAAGGCGTATATTATAAGTTTACGATTGACCAGTTGAAAAGAGAAATTTATAATGTAGACTCGCTTCCTATGGGTGCTGATTCCATCATAAAACGTATCTTAATCGACACACTGACAGTAACAGGATGGGTAACTTCTGGTCTGAATGATACTGTATTCAACATGAACGACTCAGTTGACCTGAGAGAACCGATCAAACTAAAAGTACATGCAGCCGACGGAATCACTACCCGCGAATATACTATCAAGGTAAATGTTCACACACAGGATCCGGACTCACTGATTTGGAGAGAAATGCCATCACTTCCGGCTTCTCCGGCTTCCGGTAAGCAAAGATCTGTTGTTTTGAATGAAGATTTATTAGTCTACACCTCTACGACAACAGCATATCGCACTTCCGTATCAAATCCTGCCAGTATCCAATGGGGAAACCTGATTACAATCAGCGGTCTTCCTTCAGACGCTAAATTAACTTCTATCATTAATTTCGACAACCGATTATATACTACAGCAGAGAATGGAAAAGCATTCTACTCCGATAATGGTACAAATTGGGAAGAAATGGATATGCAGGGAATGTACATGGTAACATTCTTAGCAGGTATTCCTGCAGATGAGGTAACAGGAAGTGAAAATATGCTTACCGGTATCTTTGCAAAAGATGGAAAGAATTTCTTCTGTGCAAAAAGCGCCGGAGAAACAACTTGGAAAGAAGGCGAAGAAGTTCCCTCTGATTTCCCTTTAAAAGAAATATATTCTACTGTATTCACGAATGCAAGTGGTATCAAACAAACAGTAGTAGTAGGCAATGTTGAAGAAACGGTTGAAGCTACAATACCTTGGTTCTCAAAGGACGGACTTGTTTGGGCCGATATGAGTACCCCGACAGACTTTTCTTGCCCAGCTATGAAGAATCCAGCAATCATGTATTATGGAAGCCAATTCCACATGATGGGTGGAGAGTTTAAAACCATCTATTCTTCCCTTGCAGGCATTGCCTGGAATGAATCTGCTGATAAATTCAGATATGCATCAGAAAAAGTTATCATTAAGGGAGACGAAGACGAGGAAGAAACAATTGAATATGAGAGCTTATTCGAAGGTAAGGGAGATTATTCTCTGGCTATTGATAAGAACCATTATATTTGGATTGTATGGAATCAAGACGGTTCTGTTTGGCGTGGACGTCTAAACAAACTGGGATTCAAGCAACAATAATAAAATAGTCAAATTTCCGTTTCCTTATATAGTTAAGGAGTAACAAGAAAACGGTATGACTATTACAAGAAATATAAAGATAGTATTTTGCCTGCTCATGTTCCCATTCTGTTGTGCCATGGCACAGGAAGAATATACTTGGGAGATGGGAGGAGTCATTGGAGGAAGTTTTTATATGGGAGATGCAAATAGCAGCACCCCGTTTAAAGACACAGGTATAGCGGGAGGTTTTATAGCCCGGTATTTACTGAATCCACACATGGCAATAAAAGGCAACCTGACAGCCGGCAGGATTTCCGGTGACACGAGAGATTTCAAAAATGTGTATCCGAATGGAGAGTATGCCACTTTCAAACGGACTATAATCGATTTGGGAGCACAGTTTGAATATAACTTTTTGGGATATGGTATCGGTAATACGTACCGGGGTGACCGTCGATTTACACCTTATATATTAGGTGGATTGGGTTTTACGTTTGCACCAAAGCCTGTAAAAACGGTCTTTACGATGAACATCCCCATAGGAGTGGGAATAAAATTCAAAGCAACCCCACGCATCAATATAGGATGCGAGTTTACGATGCGGTTCAGCCTTAGCGACCAGTTGGATGTTACTCAACGGGAAGGTTTGCAACTGGAAGACCCATACCAGATAAAAGGAAAAGGTTGGAAGAATAAAGACAGTTATGCATTTACCGTCTTTTTCGTCACCTACGACCTCTTCTCAAGATGTAAGGAATGTAACAACTAAAAAAGATGCAATATAAAGAACAAATTGATTTGAGCCGGATACCCCAGCATGTGGCGATTATCATGGATGGCAACGGACGATGGGCGAAGCAGCGCGGACACGAGCGCAGCTACGGACATCAGGTCGGTGCAGAAACCGTCCATGTAATAGCCGAAGAGGCAGCCAGACTGGGCATCAGATATCTGACCCTATATACGTTCTCAACCGAAAACTGGAACCGCCCGACAGATGAAGTGGCAGCCTTGATGAGCCTTCTTTTCGACTCCATCGAAGAGGACACGTTCATGAAGAATAACATCAGTTTCCGGATCATCGGAGATATAGAAAAGTTACCCGCAAATGTACAGACACGTTTATACAATTGCGTAGAAAATACTTCTAAGAATACAGGTATGTGCCTGGTACTTGCACTCAGCTACTCTTCACGTTGGGAAATCACAGAAGCCAGCCGGCAAATTGCCGCTTTGGTGCAGAAAGGAGAATTGACGCCCGAACAGATCGACTGCGATTTAATGTCAAAGCACCTGACTACCCACTTCATGCCTGACCCCGACTTGCTGATACGCACCGGTGGAGAAATCCGTCTGAGTAATTACCTTCTTTGGCAATGCGCGTATTCGGAACTTTATTTTTGTGAAACCTATTGGCCCGATTTTCGGGAAGAGGAACTTTGCAAAGCCATTTGCGACTACCAGAGACGGGAACGCAGATTCGGCAAAACCAGTGAACAAATCAGTTAAACTCAAACATATTTAATCAAAAACATAAATGCACTATCGTATTTTCTCTATACTCACAGCGTTTATCTGCCTCTTCGGTTGTGTACTGACAAGTGCGGCTCAAGATGCCAATGGCACCGATAATGATGCAGCAAAACCGGTTATTCTCTATTCGGGAACACCCAAGAAGTATGAAATTGCAGAAATTAAAGTAGAAGGAGTTAAGAACTATGAGGACTATGTACTGATCGGACTATCCGGTTTGTCTGTAGGACAAACGATTACCATACCGGGTGACGAAGTCACTCAGGCTTGTAAGCGTTACTGGAAGCATGGTCTGTTCTCCAATGTTCAAATCACCGCAGATAAGATAGAAGGCGATAAGGTCTGGCTTACGATTCATCTGACTCAGCGTCCGCGTGTATCCGATATCCGCTATCACGGCGTGAAGAAGTCAGAGCGCGAGGATATAGAAAGCCGGATTGGTATGATTAAGGGCGGACAGGTGACCCCGAATGTCATTGACCGCGCCAAAACTTTGATTAAGCGCTACTTTGATGATAAAGGCTTTAAGAACGCAGAAGTTATCATCTCGCAGAAAGACGATGTATCCAACGATAACCAGGTGATCGTGGATATCGACATTGACAAAAAGGAGAAGGTAAAAGTACACGAAATCACCATCGTTGGCAATGAAGCGATTGCAACTAAGAAGTTGAAACGCATCATGAAGAAAACCAACGAAAAGAATAAATTGCTCAATCTGTTCCGTACCAAGAAGTTCGTGGAAGAAAACTTCGAGGCAGACAAGCAGTTGATCATCGATAAGTACAACGAATTAGGCTATCGCGATGCTATGATCGTAGAAGATAGCATCAAACCGTACGATGACCGCACCGTAGACATCTTCATGAAGATTGATGAAGGAGAAAAATATTATCTGCGTAATGTAACGTGGGTAGGTAACACCTTGTATCCTTCCGAACAGTTGAACTTTATGCTTCGCATGAAGAAAGGTGATGTATACAACCAGAAATTACTGGAAGAACGTACCATGTCAGACGAAGATGCTATCGGTAACCTCTACTATAACAACGGTTACTTGTTCTACAGCCTCGAACCCGTAGAAGTAAATATTGTAGGAGACTCCATCGACCTGGAAATGCGTATTTACGAAGGCCGTCAGGCTACCATTAATAAGATCAGCATCAATGGTAACGACCGTTTGTACGAAAACGTAGTACGTCGTGAACTCCGTACCCGTCCGGGTGACCTGTTCAGCCGTGAAGACCTGATGCGTTCTATGCGTGAAATCCAGCAGATGGGACACTTTGACCCGGAACAAATCAAACCGGATATTCAACCAAGACCGGAAGACGGAACTGTAGATATAGGTTACGATCTGGTATCCAAAGCTAACGACCAGGTGGAATTCTCTGCCGGTTGGGGACAAACCGGTATCATCGGTAAGTTGAGTTTGAAGTTCACTAACTTCTCGCTGGCCAACTTGTTGCATCCGGGTGAAAACTACCGTGGTATCCTGCCGCAGGGTGATGGCCAGACCTTGACCGTCAGCGGACAGACTAATGCCAAGTATTACCAATCTTATAGCATTTCATTCTATGACCCGTGGTTCGGTGGTAAACGTCCGAACGCATTCTCTCTGTCGGCCTTCTATTCCGTACAGACAGATATCAGTAGCCGCTACTACAACTCGGCATATATGAATAGCTACTACAACAGTATGTATAGTGGTATGTACGGTTATGGTATGTATAACTACGGTAACTACAACAGCTATGAGAACTATTACGACCCCGACAAGTCTATCAAGATGTTCGGTGTAGCAGCTATGTTCGGTAAACGTTTGAAATGGCCGGATGACTACTTCCAGTTTACCGCTGAGTTATCTTACCAACGCTATATCCTGAGCGACTGGCAGTACTTCCCCGTTACAAACGGTAAGTGTAACAACCTTAGTATCAACCTGACATTGTCTCGTAGTTCTATTGACAATCCGATCTATCCCCGTTCCGGTTCAGAGTTCTCATTGTCAGTACAGTTAACTCCGCCGTACTCACTGTTTGATGGAACTGACTACAGCAAGTACAGTACTACCAGCCAGGACGACATGAACAAGATGCACAAATGGATTGAATATCACAAATGGAAATTCAAATCCAAGGTGTACATCCCGTTGATGGACCCGGTAGCAGTTAAACGTACTCCGGTATTGATGGGCCGTGTTGAATTCGGTTTGCTGGGACACTACAACAAGTATAAGAAGTCTCCGTTCGAAACATTCGATGTAGGTGGTGACGGTATGACCGGTTACTCCAGCTACGCAACGGAAAGTATTGCCCTTCGTGGTTATGAAAACAGTTCATTGACTCCTTACGGTTACGAAGGTTATGCTTATACCCGTCTCGGACTTGAGTTAAGATATCCGCTGATGCTGGAAACAAGTACCAGTATTTATGCGTTAGGTTTTGTAGAAGCCGGTAATGCATGGCATGATGTGAAGAATTTCAATCCATTCGAATTGAAACGTTCCGCAGGTGTCGGTGTTCGTATCTTCCTGCCGATGATCGGTATGATGGGTATTGACTGGGCTTATGGTTTCGATAAAATACGTGGTTCCTCAGATTACGGTGGCAGTCAATTCCACTTTATCTTAGGACAAGAATTCTAATTGTATCACAAAAACCAAACGTTATGAGAAAGTCTGTTTTATTAATGATCTTGCTGTTTGCCGTAGGTATGACAGCCAGCGCACAAAAGTTTGCCTTGATCGATATGGAGTATATCCTGAAGAACATTCCGGCTTACGAACGTGCTAACGAACAGTTGAACCAGGTTTCCAAGAAATGGCAGAGTGAAGTAGAGAAAGTTGCCGAGGAAGCCAAAACCTTATACAAGAACTATCAATCGGAAGCCGTCTTTCTTTCAGAAGAACAAAAGGGAAAGAAAGAGGAAGCGATTGTCGCTAAGGAGAAAGAAGCCGCTGAACTTCGCCGCACTTATTTTGGTCCTGAAGGAGAATTATTCAAGAAACGTGAAAGTCTGATGCAACCTATTCAGGATGAAATTTATAATGCGGTTAAAGAAATATCAGAGCAGAAAGGATATTCGGTAGTTGTAGACCGTGCATCCGCAACAAGCATTATTTTTGCTTCTCCGCGTATTGATATCAGCAATGAAGTGCTTGCTAAGTTAGGATATTCAAATTAATTTCATACATTTGCTTCGCGAACATAGCCGCACCTCAGCATTAAAAATAAGCAAGCTTATTTTGTTTTGCGTTCAGTTTGCACTATATTTGCATTTATTCAACGACTAATTATTAAAATAAACAATAAACATTATGCTTAAAAAAATCGCACTACTCGTGGTACTGTTCGCTCTTCCTTTGGGAGCGATGGCACAAAAATTTGCTCACATGAACTCTCAGGAGGTTATTGTTGTTATGCCGGAATATACTAAGGCACAAGCTGATCTGGAAGCTATGTCAAAGAAGTATTCTCAAGAAATGGAACGCACTCAATCAGAATTCAACAAGAAAGTGCAAGAATTCCAACAGCAAGCTGACTCTCTGCCGAGAAATATAGCAGAAAGACGCCAGAAAGAATTGCAAGAGATGGCTCAAAGACAAGAAGAATTCCAACAGGAAGCATATCAAAGCATGCAGAAAGCACAGCAAGATGCATTGGCTCCCATCTATAAAAAATTGGATGACGCCATCCAGGCTGTAGGCAAAGCAGAAGGCGCAATCTATATCTTTGATTTGGCTCGCACACCAATACCTTATGTAGGTGCAGAGAGTGTAGATGTTACTTCTAAAGTTAAAACCCAACTGGGAATTAAGTAAAGACATATCTTATTTAAAGATAGAAAAAGGCGTGGACTGCAAACTGTTCACGCCTTTTTCTATCTTTAAATAAGATAAGCGGTACCTCAGCATAACTTTTTCATGCAAGCATGAAAGTTCTGCATTCGATTTGCATTATCTTTGCATTGTGTACAAAGTATTTCTGTTATGAAGCAAAAATTACCCACTATCCCCGGCCCTATCGGTGTATTCGACTCCGGATATGGCGGACTGACTATCCTGAGCAAGATACGGGAAGCCCTGCCCCAGTACGATTACATCTATTTGGGAGACAATGCACGTTCACCCTATGGTACACGTTCCTTCGAAATCGTGTATGAGTTCACATTGCAAGCTGTCACCCGATTGTTCGAAATGGGATGCCATCTCGTTATCCTGGCATGCAATACGGCATCTGCCAAGGCATTACGCAGCATACAAATGAACGATCTTCCCGAAATGGATCCTGCACGTCGCGTACTGGGCGTCATCCGTCCTACTGTGGAATGTATCGGGAATATTACCCATAGTCGCCATGTAGGAATTCTGGCTACTGCGGGAACCATAAAGTCGGAATCCTATCCGCTGGAAATACATAAACTTTTTCCGGATATCCAGGTGGAGGGTGAAGCCTGTCCGTTATGGGTATCCCTCGTAGAAAACAATGAGGCGGAAGGAGACGGAACTGATTATTTTGTACGCAAATATATCAACGAACTTCTGTCAAAAGATGAACAAATCGATACGGTCATTCTCGGATGTACCCATTATCCCATATTGCTACCTAAAATAGAGAAGCATATGCCCAAGGGCATTACCACTGTAGCACAAGGGGAGTTAGTAGCAACTAGTCTGAAAGATTATTTACAGCGTCACCCGGAAATGGATGCCAAATGTACAAAAGGCGGAAATTGCACCTACTACACTACGGAAGCAGAAGAGAAGTTCACCGAATCGGCATCTACCTTTCTGAATGAAGCGGTAACTGTGCAGCGAATAGAGTTATAATTGCCAAACATTTAAGGATAAAACAAATCTTTTCTCCGAAATACTTGTTATATTTGTAATATATAAATCTATTAATTCTTACCATTATGAAATCAACAGACTATAGCCGCACAGTTGAAGTGTTCAAAGGATCACCGTGGGAAGCAGAACTTGTTAAGGGTTTACTCGAAAACAATGGTATAGCAACTATTATCAAAGATGGACTGATGAGCACCATCGCACCTTATATAGCACCGGATGTAACCATTCTCGTCAGCGAGGAAACATATGAAGATGCCATGGAGATAATCCGTGAACGTGATAAAGGAAAAGACGAAGAATAATCCTTTCACTTTCCTCCAGAAACCACATAAGAACGATATACAACACATGGAACAACAATTTTCGAGAATAGCTGTAAAGGTAGGCAGCAATGTCCTGACACGCCGTGACGGTACTCTGGACGTAACACGCATGTCCGCTTTGGTCGATCAGATAGCTGAACTGCATAAGACAGGAGTAGAAGTCATACTTGTGTCGTCCGGAGCCGTAGCTTCCGGACGTAGCGAAGTGCACTCCGCCAAGAAGTTGGACAGTGTAGATCAGCGCCAGCTTTTCTCTGCCGTAGGCCAAGCCAAACTAATCAACCGTTATTACGAACTCTTTCGCGAACATGGTATTCCTGTTGGTCAAGTGCTAACTATGAAAGAGAATTTTGCTACCCGCAGACACTATCTCAATCAAAAGAACTGCATGACGGTGATGTTAGAGAATGGAGTGATTCCCATCGTCAATGAAAACGATACGATTTCTGTAAGCGAACTGATGTTTACGGATAATGATGAGTTGTCCGGCCTGATAGCCTCCATGATGGACGCACAGGCTTTGATTATTCTCAGTAATATTGACGGAATTTACAACGGTTCTCCTGCTGATCCAGCTTCTGAAGTGATCCGTGAAATCGGTCAGGGAAAAGACCTTTCTTCATACATTCAGACCTCCAAGTCCAGCTTCGGCCGTGGCGGAATGCTAACTAAAACCAATATTGCCCGTAAAGTAGCTGATGAAGGTATCACAGTTATCATTGCCAATGGTAAGCGGGACAACATCCTTGTCGATTTGATTCAACACCCTGAAAGTACGCTATGTACCCGCTTCACTCCTTCTCCTGAACCTGTATCCAGTGTAAAGAAATGGATTGCACACAGCGAGGGGTTTGCCAAAGGCGAGTTACACATCAATTACTGTGCTACGGAATTGCTTTTTTCGGATAAGGCAGTCAGCATTCTACCTGTAGGCATCATCGACGTCATCGGCGAATTTGAAAAGGATGACATTGTGCGGATTATAGACTTCGGAGGTAAGCCCATCGGTGTGGGTAAGGCAAACTGTGATTCCACACAGGCCAGGGAAGCAATGGGAAAGCATGGCAAGAAACCAGTAGTACACTACGATTATCTCTACATAGAGTAATAAAGAAAAGGAAAGAAGGTGCATTAGGATTACTCTTAATGCACCTTCTTTTTATTTCATGCCGTGAAACTCTCAGTTTCATTACTTGAAACCGTTTGTTTCATGCCGTGAAACTATCAGTTTCATTGCTTGAAACTGTTTGTTTCATGCCGCGAAACTCTCAGTTTCAAGCTGAGATACCAGTACTGCCACTATAACTTCCAACTTACAGTATGGAATGAGTGGGGAGGCAACGTAAGCGTTACCCTCTGTTCCCTCACTTTTACACACATTGTTTCCTCATTATCAGTCACATTTGCAACGATGGCAGTGATTGTACCATCCGGATTAACGAAAGCAAGCATATTCTTATCCGACGGTGTTTCCAGCCTATAAGCGCCTGTCTGTACAAAATGCCCTAAATGCTTCATCAGATAAAATTCCGGATTATACTTTACGGTTTGTTGCTTCTTGTCAATGGACACCATAGAATTCTGATTCCATCCCCAGGGACTAATGCCCGGAGTAGGAAGAATCATATTCCAATAGTGATAGGAATTGATACCATTACTGAAATAATGCTTCATCAGGTTCCACGTATATTCAGCATAATCCCACGAGTTTGCTCCGTTGCCACATTCAGTCTCAGTTTGCATCAGGTTCAGATTAGGATATTCACGATGGATAGTTGGGATAGCCTTCTTACCATCCCACTGGAAACCAACACCCTTAATGTACTTAGCTGCCTGTTCATCCCGCAAAGCAGTGCGCACATAATCCGGATTGGATGTATTGATAGTTCCAAAATAAATATCAGTTTTGATATTCTCCCGCTCGAAAGTCGGCCCCAGATAATGCCCTAGGAAGAAAGTCAGATCTTCCGTGCGCCATTTACAACTGGGAAAAACCTGGTTGGAACAAGGCTCATTCTGAACATGGATACATTCCAGCGGTAATCCTTCGGCTTCATAAGCTTTAATAAAACGCGCAAAGTAATCGGCATACGTTTTCAGATACCCCTCTTCCATCCGGAAACCGGTACTGAATTCTGCTATAGCTTCACGCGGTAGCAATCCATTCACGTCTTTCTCTCCGGACGGACGAACCGCAGAAGCATAATGATTATTCGTCTTCATCCAAGGCGGAGGACACCAGGGAGAAGCCCAAATGCGCAAGTCAGGATTTATCTGACGGGCAGCTTTAATATAAGGAATCAGAATATACCTGTCACGGTCGATATTGAAATTTACCAGATTAAAGTCTCCTGCAACATCCGCCGAAGAGTAAAAACTCATGGCAAAATCATTAGCTCCCATCGGAAGACGACAATAGTCGAAGCAAGCTCCATCTTTGCCAAAGATAGCTTGAAGAACAGCTTCACGATCTTCAGCCGACAAAGCATTCAGCGCATCCCAACCCATTTCATTGAAGCATCCACCTATACCCGTAATCAATTGTAAGCGTTGAGCCGGGTCAAGCACAATCTCTGCTCCGGTAGTTGTACGTTCCGGCTTTACCTTCTGTTTCACCCACGGAGAAGTCTGAGTAGTAGTATACCATTCGACCTTCTGCGCTGAAACAGTTCCACTTAGCAGGAACAGTAAAATCAGACTTATTAACCTCATAAGCTATCTTATTTTCTTTGTTTCACCATCTGGATAGTTCCGTCTTCATTGTAGTAAAGTTTGTCTACACAAATAGAGCGCAACCAGTCATGATTAGATAAAGCACTGTTGTGGTAGAATGCAAACCACTGACCTTTATATTCTACGATAGAACCGTGATTGGTATAGCTGTCTGTAGGCTCCATATAGATACCCATAGATTTCCAGGGACCGAGCGGGTTATCACTGATAGCATAGCGCATACGGTTGTCACCTTTCACACCGTCATTCCAGTTTTCATCGTGATTATCGGAATAAGAGAGATAGTATTTTCCATTATATTTATGAATCCATGTAGCTTCGTGGAAGTCTTCCAGACCTTCCATTTCCTTCATTTCTCCATCCAGTTCCACCATATTATCTTTCAGTTTGCCGCCTTTACAAATCTGGCCGCCACCGTTATAGATATAAGCCTGACCGTCATCATCCACAAATACACAAGGGTCGATCAACGGGTCCATTCCTTCGATATACCCCTGCACAGTAAAGTTAGCAGCCGGTTCTTTGCTGGTAGCTACACCGATCTTCCAACTATCATTCCACTTCGTATCACTAGGATGCGGGAAGTAGAAATAGTACGTACCATCCTTGTAAGCACAGTCGGGAGCCCACATAAATCCACCTTCTTTGCGTCCCCAGGGCACTTGTGACGAATTCAGAATTTCACCATGATCTGTCCAATTCACCATATCATCCGTAGAGAACACATGATAACGATCCATCAAATCGCAACCACGCGGAGGATCTATATCATGCGAAGCATATACATACAAACGTCCGTCCGCCCATACATGCGCCGAAGGATCTGCGGTGTACATGTGCGTGATAAATGGATTGGGAGCCATACTGTCAATTCCCGCCGCTTCTTCTTTCGTCGAATTGCTTTTAGGCGACTGACAAGAGAACATAACTCCCACCAGGAATAATGCAAAAATAGGATAAAAATGCTTTTTCATAAGTAATGTGTTTTATATTAGTAATTAATAGCACTGTTTCTGTCATTTCTGCAATACCGAAACCACTTTCTGTAAACGAATATCAGCAGAAGAAGCACCTACCATGATCGTATAATCACCGGAAGGACAGACAAACTTATCTTTCGCCTCATCCCAATAACGCAACAGATCTTTACGCAATTTCAAAGTCACCTTCTTGTTTTCACCACTCTTCAATGTGACACGCTCAAAACCTTTCAGCTCTTTGATAGGCATTATTTCATCCCGTTCAGGCAACTTCACGTATACTTGGGCAACCTCATCACCTGCATATTTACCTGAATTCTTCAGTTGGAAAGAAACATTTATCTCCTCTTCACCATCTGCCACTTGCAGGTTGGAATACTTGAACGTGGTATAACTTAAACCATAACCGAAAGGATACAGAACATCCCCTTTGAAGTATTTATAAGTACGTCCCTTAGTTATATCATAATCATCAAACGGAGGGAGTTCATCCAGACTTCTGTAATAGGTCAACGGCAGACGGCCACCCGGATTATAATCACCAAACAAGACTTCCGCTACAGCTTTACCTCCGCTTTCACCGGGATACCAAGCATTCACGATAGCCGGAATATGCTCATCCATCCAGTTGATAGCCAATGAACTACCTGCTACCAATACAACTACGATATTCGGATTTACTTTGTAGATTTCCTGCAAGAACTCTTGTTGGTCCGCCGGAAGCTGAATATCATATCTGTCTTGCCCTTCACGTTCTATTGACTTATTAATGCCCAATACGGCAACCACTGTCTCACACTCATGCACCGCCTTTCCGGCTTCGCCATACAAATCCAGTCGCGTCACTTTTCCTACCTGTGGAACACGCCATTGCAGTTTGGCAATAGCATAGTCACGGTTATCATAATATTCAGCCTTCAACTGATAATCTTTTCCGGCTTCCAGATAAATAGTAGCGGTATCAGTCCGGACAGCATGTCCCGGCCACGCATCAATCAGCATCTTACCGTCAATGCTCAGGCGACAACCGTCATCCGATGTGAAACTAAGTGTATATTGTCCGGTAACCGTAGGACGCAATTTTCCGGTCCAACGGACAGACAAAGGAGATTTAGGCAAGAAGGGATCCGGTGCCTGATTGGCAGGCTCAAAGTTGATCCATTCTTCTTTACGCACTTTCGGAGTTCCCTGCAACTTGGTATTGTCAAAATACTCGGCCTTCAATCCTTCCGGAAAACTGGCACCCTGTATAAGTTCCATTCCGTCTACAGCAGACTTCCATGGGGCGTATACCACTTTTACATCATCGCCTACCCTGTCTTTAATACCTTGCAATACAGAGATCGGAGCGATTACCGGCAATCCGCTATAATCACCAAACTCACTGCTACCCGCATTGATGCCTACCACTGCTATGGATTTTACCTTCCTGGCGCTAAGCGGCAACATTTTCTTTTGATTCTTGAGTAATACAATACACTCACGTGCAGCATTCAAAGCCACTTCCTGATGCTCTGCCGACCCTATTACAGCAGGAGATATTTTCGTATAAGGATTCTGTTCTCCACTATCGAACAAGCCTAATTCCATACGCGCTCTCAACACACGATAGGCTGCGGAGTCGATGTCCGCATCCGTAACCATATATTGACGGTATGCACTCAGCAAAGGCTGGTCATATACATCATCTCCACATTCCAGATCCAAACCTGCTTTTATGGATAAAGCAGCGGCTGCTTCTTTAGTCTTTACGTATTTATGCGCATTCACTAACAAAGAAGGTCCACCGCAATCGGAAACCACATATCCTTTAAATCCCCAGTCCTTACGAAGTACTTTCGTCAATAACCAGGCGTTCAAGGTACAAGGCACATCATTCAGCGCATTGTATGCTGACATGATGGAAGCTGATTTACCATCCTTCACGCACGCTTCAAAAGCCGGAAGGTAATATTCACGTAACTGTTTTTCTGAAATCTGCGGATTACATACAAAACGATTGTGTTCTTCATTATTAGCCGCAAAATGCTTGGGAGTCGACACAATCTTCAGATAACGGTCATCATCGCCTTGCAGACCTTTCACAAAAGCAGTACCCATGATACCACTTAAATAGGGGTCTTCTCCGTAAGTTTCCGGAGTACGCCCCCAACGTGGGTCACGCGCCATATTCACTGTGGGAGACCAGAAGGTCAGCAAGTCACTGAACTGGCTTTTCTGCTCCCGTCCCTGATCCAATTCATTCCAACGGGCACGGGCCTCATCAGAAATAACCGTAGCTACCTGCAATTGCAGCTCCGGATTCCAGGTTGCCGCCAGTCCGATAGCTTGCGGGAAAACGGTAAAGCGTCCCGGTCGAACCACTCCGTGAAGCGCCTCGTTACCGTGATAATACTTAGGAATATCCAGACGGGAAATTCCCGGAGAGGTGGCACGCAACAGGCTGATTTTTTCTTCAACCGTCAAGCGTGATAATAAATCCATGATGCGCTCATGCATCGGTGCTTTCTCATCCTTATATAGCTCTTGAGCCTGTGCCACTCCGGCACAGGCTATTAGAGCTAATAATCCTGTAAATACAATCTTTTTAAGTGTTTTCATGTTTTTTTCCTATTGACTTATACCTTATTGTTTTTCTGCGGATGGGGGCACTGCATCACCTGCGCTACCCCATGCCTTATTGGGTCTGCTACCCATCACCAATACCAATTTGCCACCTTCTTTTATGTCGTCATGACTAAACCAAGGCTTATTCCATTCTTTTCCGTTCAATGTTGCAGATTGGATGTATTTATTTTCATCCGACGCACCTTGTGCTTCTATTTCAAATACCTTTCCGTTGCTCAACATCACCTTAGCCTTAGCAAACAAAGGACTACCGATATTATAAGCCGGGAATCCCGGTGTAACCGGATAGAAACCTAAAGAAGAGAATACAACAAATGCCGACATACCGCCACCGTCTTCATCTCCCGGTACCCCCATCAGGTCGTTACGGAACCAAGTCTTCAGCAACTGACGGATACGTTTCTGTGTCTTCCAAGGCTGACCTGCATAGTTATACAGATAAGGAATATGCAAAGAAGGTTCATTGGCCATTGAGAATTGTCCCACATTTCCCGTATGATCCGGTATCTGTGCATAGAAAGCATATTTGCCACGTCCCAGCGGTTCACGGAAAGTCTGATCCAGATTTGCTATAAACTGTTGGTTACCACCCATCAAATCAATCAGATCGGCTACATTGTGAGGAACGTCCCAACGATAAATCCAACCATTATTCTCACCATAATATTCACGGGCACCCATACCTCCGGAGAAACGATAATCGAATGGTTCGATCCACTTACCATTCTTATCCTTCGGATGGAAGAAAGCTGTTTCTGCATTATACACGTTGCGATAATTATGAGCACATTGCAGATAGTGAGCAGCATCTTCTTTCTTTCCCAACATATCGGCTATACGCGACAGGCACCATTGGTCGTATGCTGTTCCCAGTGTAACTGCAATCGGCTGACGCTTTTCGAAATGATGTACATTCGGGTCTGTTTCTTTTTCTCCTTCCTGAAGTGCAGGGATATATCCGTTCTTCTTATAGAAATCATCAATCCAACCGGCAGCAGCCCCCGACCACGGAGCCAGTGTTTTTTCTTCAATTCCTTTACGGCAAGCTTCATAGGCCTTAGCCAAATCGAATTGTAAGCCTTTAGCAGCCGCATCAGCTACTGTTGCTACGGCATGATTGGAATTCATACGGCGGGAGTCACCTGTAATTTCAGGGAAGGTAGGCATCCACATATTACCCATTTGTTCAGCCATACGCAGATAAGAGTCAATCACATTCTTTTCCGTACCTTCGTCAATCAGGAGACGCAGGGGATGAGCTGCGCGATAGGTATCCCAAATCCAGTCGTCCGTATAGAAAGGTTCGCCATTATCTTCGTGCACTTTTCCGTCAAACGCACTGAAATAACGACCGCCCTCACTGATACAAACGGGGCGTTCGAATATGCGATAGAGTGACGTATAAAGAATTTGCTTATCTGTATCACTGCCACCTTCTACTTGAATATCGCTCAATGCTTTATCCCAGATTTGGCGTCCTTTTTCTGCCAAAGCCTGTAGATTATAGTCCGGCAATTCACGTTGCAGATTCTCTTTAGCCTGTTCCTCGCTTATAAACGAAATACCATAACGCAGATTTACCGTTTTCGTTCCGTCGGCAAAGTGCAAAACAGCACAGGCATTGCGACCTTCAGCTTCCTTCGTGCCTGCATCTATTTTACCATCAGCCAAGATACCCGTTTCTATAGGAGCAATATCCGATTCTATATACAAGTACACACGCGTATTATTCTCCAATTGCTGGTAACCGCTCACAAATCCGTCACCTGCTTTGATGGCACCGTTTCGTGAATTAATCATCATGTATACAGGTTTATCCTGCTGACTATAATCTATCTGATAAAGAGCTGACTGATGAGAGAGTGCATACTTCACTTTAATTTCCTCGTCATCGAGAATCACCTCATAATAATAAGGTTTCAACTTTTCATCATCATAGCTATAAGCTACAACCGGACGAAGATTCTCTCCCTGATACGGACTCAGGTTGAAAGCTGAACTTCCACGATGGCTGGTTACAATCAAAGGAAGACCGTTCAACTGATCTGTTGTATAGTCCGCCCGTTCGGGATAAACACGAAGCATACTATTCGGCAGATGAATAGTCGGGAAAGTAGGCACCAGCAAGTGACTGATATTTCCCATGTAAGGATTTACATAGTCAACCGGACCTTTCACGGCAGTTACTTGATTTTGTACTCCACTACAAGCGCCCAACATGGAAACTAAAGCTACAGAAGCCAGGCAATGTGTAATTTTCATAATATAACAGTTTTAGTTTATATTTATTCGTGAAGGCAAATGTAAGACCTAAAGCTTTCCCTTTCGATTAAAAAAGACTTAATAGCCGATTAAAATTGAATAAATAGCTAAATAAGTCTCTTTTTAATAATTATTTCTGTCCTCGTGTCTGTTTTACCACCTGTATTGTTCCATCCGAGTTATAATACAGCTTGTCTACACAGACCGAACGTAGGTTTCCCTGTCCTGAAATAGAACAGTTATGATAGAAAGCATACCATTCACCTTTATATTCAGCTATAGATCCATGGCTTGTATCGCAACCTGTCGGTTCCAGATAAATGCCCTGATATTTCCACGGCCCCATCGGAGAGTCACTTGTTGCATAATTCAAGCGGTTGGCACCTTTTCCATTATCCGAGTGATTGTCAGCATACGACATATAGTAAACACCGTCTTTCTTATGCACCCAGGTAGCTTCATGAAAATCTTTCAGTCCTTCCATGTCTCTCAAAGGTTCAGCTATTTCCATCATATTATCTTTCAGTTTGGCTGCCGCACAACGACCGCCACCGCCATAATAGAAGTAAGCCTGCCCGTCATCATCTACAAACACACAAGGGTCAATCATTGCAAAAGCATTACCCAATCCTTCAATATATCCCTGCACTTCAAAGTCTTTGGCGGGATACTTGCTGGTAGCTACACCGACTTTCCAGGTATTATTCCAGTCATCACCACTCGGATGCGGAAAATAGAAGTAATAAGTACCGTTCTTATATGCACAATCGGGCGCCCACATGAATCCACCGTCTTTACGTCCCCAAGGCACCTGTGAAGAGTTCAGAATTTCACCATGATCTGTCCAATTTACCATATCATCCGTAGAGAATACATGATAGCGGTCCATCAAATCGCACCCACGTGGCGGATCAATGTCATGCGAAGCGTACACATACAAGCGTCCGTCCTCCCATACATGGGCCGAAGGGTCGGCAGTATACATGTGAGTAATAAAAGGATTCGGCCCTAAAGTAACCGTTTTTTGCTTTTGGCTGTTACAACTCATCAATGTGAGCGACAAGGCAGCCAAGGTGATAAAAAAAGTTTTCATACGTATATTTCCTGTTAAATCATATTATCGATTCTATTTAACGCTTCGGCTGTGTTTCCTGAAGAGCAATCTGCTTGCGCAACATTTTACCGGCCTGTCCGGTGAGCCACAGATAATAGTCAGTTTCCAGATCATCATCGATACCTTCAAAAGTGATACCCAATTCTTTTTCTGATTTGCACCAACCATCAGTAGGAGCTGTTACTTTATTCTTCGCCATGAAGACAGTATTCTCAGTGCTTCTTCCGATGCCGTTCATGTCTGAATAAGAAATCTTTTCATTCTTCGGGTTATAAACCACATAGTATTCCACGTCGGCCGCATTACTGGGCACATCACTCTTTCTAAGTACCTTATAAATAGCTGTACCTTCATCTATTTCATCGAACATAGCAATATACAACATCGTACAACCTCTGCGAATGCAGTTATGGAGTTGAGTCCAGAAGAACTTACCTCTTTCGCGGGATCCCCGTTCATAGTAAGGATGCATATTCAAATCCGAAGCACCCGGATAGCAATGAGGTGCATACTGTACTTTGCTTTCTCCAGACTCATTGACATTCTTACACCATTCTATATCCTTACCGACCATGTTGGCAAATCCACCGTCACTACCACCCGTGTTATAACTATTGATATCATTGAAACGACCTACATACCAGGGCATAATTACATCCACACTCTTAATGAGAGCATGCAAGCTAGCTCTTCCGGGAGTATAGGTATCACCTCCGCCGGCACGCCAGTAAGTAGATACACCCAGCATGATACTGTACCCCACTTCTTTCAGTTTGTCAGACAGCTTCTGGATATCCTCATTGCTGTAACCACGTTCAGCAGGATTGAAACCTACCCCCCAAAGAGCAATTAGCGGTTTGCCATTCTCGTGCAGATAATATTTCCGTTTGGAGGCATAAGTATCATAGATTGCCTGGGCATCAGCAACGACTTTCTCAAAACGGGCAGGATTATAACCGCCAAGGTCATACATCACCGCAATAGCACGCTGATATTGGTCGGAACCATCCATAGCACTTGCCAATACCTTATCGAAGTGATCCTTACCGTCGGGATTATCAATCACTTCGCCTACAAAACGCTGCATAAATGCACCGTCAATGCCATACTCCTGCATCCACTTGAAATGCAGCATCACAGTAGACTTGTCATAAGCACTATACACCTGCGCCGTCGTTCCATCAGGATATTTGAATTCTGTATCATACTTGATTTCATACTCACTCATATCCGGCCAGAGGTCAATGCTGTTACGCAGTACACCGGGTTTGAACATATCGTTTTCACGATAGTGATACCACTCCGTATTCTTATGATTCGCATGGCTACAGCCATCGCCCGGTGTACCAAACCACCCTTGATAACCGGTCATCAGCAACCCTTTGTAAGTGGTGTAAGGCTCTCCATCTACATGAATGGGGACATCCGCACGCGGGTCTTCAGGTTCAACAGGTACCTCAGGCTTTTCGGGCTCTAAAGCAGGCGGAATATAATCATCATTACTATCTTTGCAAGAGGCTGTAGTGCATGCCACGAGAGCACAGAGCACTAAATAATATATCTTTTTCAAATTCATCATAGCTTTATTTATTGTTGTTCAGTTAAATAGAACCGGGAAAAGAAGCTGTATGCCTCCTCTCCCAGCTGCACCATCATACCAATCTAATTACGTTTCTGTTGTATTTACTTTTGAGGAATTTCAACTTTCACTATTTCCGTATAGTTGCACTTTTGGAAAGTATCGTCAACCCTGGCACCCACACGAACAAAGTAAGTATAACCGGGCTTCACATCCACCTTGAAAGAGAAGATCTTGCTCTTACCATCTTCCAGTTTTTCCAGTTTCTCCCAAGTACTTCTTACCTTGGCAATATAGTTCTTAGCATAAGGTTTCTCGTCATCACTACCCATATCATTATAGTAACTAATGCAATTGCCTTCGCCACAGAACTGATTAAGGCTCAAGAAAGGACGTATATCCAGAATTCGGGGAAGTCCCGCTGTAATAGGAGGAACATCCAAACGGCAGGAGATAGCCAGTGAGTCATCCACCAGTTCCGTCTTCAGATCAATCAGTTTCAGATAAGGAGTTACTTCGAAGTCATGAACAGCCTTTTTACCAATACCTATACGAATAGTATCGGCAGGCCACCAGGCGCCTTCGGGAACCACGTCATACGTGCCTTTAAACAGTTTCGTATTGTTGAAAGTGCCATCCTGCTTCACAGGAATCGTTTGAGAACCGGGATTAAGACTGAAGCTTTTCTCCCAGATCTTCACCCGTCCTGCACCCTGATCGGCCAGGATATTCTCCCCCGTAGTTTTATCTATAATACGTCCGGTGAAGTGAGCGTCGGGTTCATCAAAATTGTCCACTTCCATACAGGAAGTCACAAATAGAGTTAATACTCCAAACAACAGACTATGTTTCAACTTTTTCATATCCATATACAATTTAGTATTAATAACCATCATTACGTATAAGATTCGGATTCTTGCCGATTTCTCCACCCGGAATCTGTTCATAGTACCATTTCTTATCGAACGTAGCCTTACGGGCTACAACCGGCACTTCATTCAAGAAAATCCACTTATTCTCATTAAGTACGTAGTAAGGGAGCAACGTATGCGGTTGTTTACCATCCATAAAGTCAATATCAGCCACTCTCCAACGACGCAGGTCATAGATGCGCAGATTCTCAAAGCAAAGTTCACGTGCACGCTCATCACGAATGTACTGCAAGTTCTCATCTACCGGGAATCCGTATTTCTCCATACCCAGATCTTCCGGATTATTGACCATCTGATGAAGAGTAGCGCCTGCACGCGCACGGACTTCATTAACATAAGTAAATGCTTCCGCCTTCAACTTATCATCACCGGTTTCCAAACCCAATTCATAAGCGGCCTCTGCCCAGTTCAGTAAAACTTCACCGTAGCGGAATACCTTCCATGACTGCGAACTTCCAAAAAGACCACCTCTAATAGCAAGGTTTGAGTTAGGGTTCGTATATTTACGAATCAATACCCCCATGTAGGAGTATCCTTCATCACCCGTACCTCTGAAACAACCATGCGGACCGGCTACTTTTACGTTCTTCTGATCACCGATATCCTGATACATCTGACTTGCTTCCACATTCTGTGCCGTCACGCGATAGGCGTTCGTATAGTCATTCGTGCTGCCACCGGTTTCCGTAGTTCCGTCAGCCGCCGTTCCGGGATAGCTTTTGTATACACCAGCCTGAAAATCGAATTTGGTACCCGAACCTTTCTCAGTCATACCCGAGAAGAAGAAGATAGCGCGGGCACGAGGCTCCATCTCGCCCGAGTTCCAGAGGTCCTCCACATTGTCAAAGCGAACAGGCTTGCCTTCCTCGTCGGTCACGGCAGGTATCTCGAACATACGAATCAGCTCCCATGCGGGCTGTATGGTGCAACCCGGAGCACTGATACTCAAGTTACTGCCCTTAGGTAGAATCATTGAATCCCAACTGTGAAACAGCATAGTACCCTGATTATCCTTCAAGGCTATGTAATCACCATACTGTTTGATAAAGATATCCTCTGGAGTATTGTCTTTAAAGAACTGCTCGGCATAGGCAGTTTCCTTGTCACTACCGTCGTTCAGCGCATAACCACCCTCCTTGACAAACTTGCAGGCGTCATAGGCATATTGATAAAATTCCTTAGCCTTTTCGGGAGCAACACCCATAAGTCCTGCATCCACGGCTGGTCCTGTTATTTTGCCATAACTGCCATATTTTGCAGCAGAAGCCGCATAGAGCATAGCGCGGCTCATTAACGCTGCCGCTGCATAGCGGTTGGGACGACTGGCATCTCCCTTGGCAGTAGACATATGATTCATGGCATATTCCAGATCATTGTGAATAAACATCCAACAATCATACTCTGTGCTACGAGGCAATTGCAATTCAGCAAGCGGTGCTTTCGGATCGAGTACCTTGTCCACAATGGGCACACCTCCATAGCGCTTCACCAGTCCAAAGTAGTAAAAAGCCCGCAAGAAAAAGGCCTCAGCATAAAGATTTTCGTATGTTTCTTCATTATAGTATTCCTTGTAATTCGGAAATTGCTCCATGAAATTATTAATGTCACGGATACGGTCGTAAGGCCAATATCCCCAACCGTCACCATAGGAAGTGGTACGTCCGGTAGCCTCCATAGCTGCGGATGCAGGACTCGCTTTCTGCGCACCCCACTGATTCGCTTCGTGCCAACCAGCCGCACAGACTGTGCCGAAGCCATTGTGTTCACCATTCATCGCAAAGTTGAAGTCTTCAATCGGCAGGTCCTGGAAAACCATGGCCCAGTATTTCTGCAGACCACTTTCGGATTTCATCAACACATTTTCATAGATCAGACCTTTGGGTTCCAAGTCCAAATCATAACAAGATGACATCGTCAGGCCTAATGCTGCTGCTACAAATATATATTTGATCTTTTTCATGTTCTATCCTCTCGTATTAGAATTTAATTGTTGCACCAATATTGAATGTACGGTTTACCGGGTAGTTGTAGAACAAGACACTCTTTTTATTGGGATCTTCGTTCGCACCGCCCTTTTCTCCCGGACGCTCCGGATCTATATTATCCAGTCCGGTAAAAGTCAAAAGATTGTAAGCATTGAAATAAACGCGAAGATCTTTAATACCTGCCTTAGCCAACCATGTCTTAGGCAAGGTATAGCCCACTTCCAAAGTTTTCAAACGAATATATGAAGTATTCTTAATGCCCGTGCTACCCGTATTAAAACTATGTCCGGTAGCCGGATAGAGACCGGATACCCACTTAGTATTCGGATTCCACGGATCGTCCGTCGGTTTCTCCGTATGCCAGCGATCTTCGTAAATATTCAGTACAGCAGCACCGTTGAATGGTCCTACCTCAGTAAAAACTTCACTATAGGAACTGTATACACCAGCTGAACCTTGCCAGTTCATAGAAAGATCGATACCTTTCCAAGCAGCCCCCAGTGTGATACCGTAGTTGAATACCGGCAAGTTGAAGGTAGCCATCGGATGTCTATCCGAATCGTCTATAATACCGTCACCATTCCAGTCCTTGTAATAGTAGTCACCTGGCAAGGTACCTTGACCGTAATTCGCACCTGTTGTACCATGATAACGGATATCATCGTAACTACCGAAACGTCCACCTTCCTCATAAGTAAACCAAATATCCTTATTACGACCGGAAACATCTCTGCGATACCAGTTATCCATAGAATTGGAAGCTTGACTATCGGAATGATAATCCCAACGATTCTTGGTCGCACTGATTTGTCCGTTTACCCAATAAGTAACTCCTGCCACTCTGTTGCGGTGCCCTAAGCTGATTTCCCAACCAAAGGTTTCATCACTTTCCTTATTCTCTTGCGGAAGGGAAGCGCCTACAATGCCAGGGATCTGTGCAGAAGAAGTAGCCAACAATCCATCACGTTTACGCTTAAATACTTCAAACGTACCACTCAGTTTCTGGTTCCAAAGGTCAAAGTCTACGCCAAGGTTATAAGTCTTAGCTGTATACCATGTCAAATCCGGATTAGGAATAGATGTTGCCGAAACACCGGAAATCAGAACCCCATTATAAACATAGCCCAATTTGCTGGGATTAAGTTCATAAGCTACAGCAGTCTGTGGATAGGTATTGGCGCTACCATCATCACCCATTTCACCGTAAGAAGCACGAATCTTCAAGTTACTGAGGAATGGTACCCACTCTTTCATAAAGGCCTCTTCGCTGACACGCCAGCCTGCAGATACAGCAGGAAAGAATCCCCAACGAGAGTTTTTCGGGAAACTGGAAGAACCATCATAGCGAAAAGAGAAATCCAACATATAACGACCTTTATAGTCATAATTGAATCTACCTACCAAAGCCTGACGAACCTTATCGCCCGCAAGACCTGCACCTACAATCTGATTACTTTTCTCACCATATATCAGATATTCCCCATCCAACTTCATAATCGCTTGTCCGTAGAAATTATCCCACTCATTATACTGCTCTTCAAACAATATCAAGCCCCCCACATTGTGATCGCCGAACTTATTGGCATAATTCAAAGAGAGCTGCATTACGGTACCATGGCTGGGATCAGTTCCCCGACGTAGATAACTGTCAGCATTACGGTCATAAGTCTTCATCTCTCCACCTACCATTTCATACAATTGATAGGCGCGTTTGTATTCCGTATTGTTCGATGAATTGTAATCATAGCTATAGAAAGCTTTAGCCTGTAAGCCTTTCACACCGGGAATATCATACGCCAATGTCAGCGAACCATTGAAGTTTGTACGCTTCTCTCTGCGGTAACCGGTGAAACGACTGTCGGTAGTAGCCACCGGATTATCATTGTCAGAAAGTTCCGAGTCGTAACTGGGCAAATCATGATCCCCATTCAGCCAAGCCTGTGAAGTAGGCCGCAAAGTCCATGCCTTCTTGTAGACCGTCCACATGTCAGTAAACGGTTGATTCTTCTCGTCCATATAGCCGCTCAACTGCACGGTAGCCTTCAATCTGTCAGTGATCTTAGCATCCACGTTACTGCGGAAGTTCCAGCGGTCATAGTTCAACGAACCGCTCTTGTAGGAGCCTTCCTGCTTCATATAGCCCAAATTAAAGAAATAGCTTATCCTCTTCGAACCACCATCCACACTAATGTTATATTGTTGTTGCGGTACATTATTATCAAACAGTTCGTCGGCCCAGTTGGTACCTCTATTGTTCTTGGAACTATATTCCATCATCTGCTGCCATGTATATTTCGGCGAGGTACGACGGGGATAGTTAGTGCCAAAGTCATTATAAGACTTCTCGTTGATCAACAACATATGGTTGGCTGCAGAAGCTGTTTCAGGCATATATAGAAACTGTTGCCAGCCATAGTTGGCAGAAAAAGTAATATCAAACTTACCATCACTGCTTTCTCCACCATGCTTGGATGTTACCAATATAACGCCATTGGCAGCACGAATACCATAAATGGAAGCAGAAGCATCTTTCAATACAGATACCGATTCTATTTCATTGGCATCCATACGTGAGAAATAGCCCTTGTCACGAGGAATACCATCAACCACGATCAACGGCTCACCCAAGCCACGGATATCGATGGCATTATCGAATTCACCGGGTTGTGAACTTTTCTGTGTAATACGCACACCGGGTATTTTTCCGGAAAGCATATTCACCACATTCTCATTCTTAGTCACGGCAATTTCCTTATTATTAACAGCTGAGACTGCACCTGTCAAAGTCGCTTTCTTCTGCGTACCGTAACCTACAACTACTACTTCTTCCAGTGTCTTGCTATCTTCCTGCAAAGTGACTTTCAATACGGTATTAGCTGCCGAGACTACAGCATCCAGATAACCGATAAAGGTAATTGTCAGTTTATCTTTGGCAGAGGCTTCTATCTTGAACACACCGTCTATATCAGTGATTGTTCCTCGGGTAGTACCGCTCACCCGTATGTTTGCTCCGATAACCGGCTCGCCCGTATTATCAATGACGGTTCCCTGAACCATCCGGTTCTGAGCCGACATAGGCAATGCCGTCAGGAGGCATAGAAGTGCAATCATCATCGTTCTCCATGAAAAAAATGCACTTCTTTTTATTTTATTAGAATTATAATGTTTCATGCTTAGATTTTCTGTTCATTAAAGAAATCTTCATTTTTTAGTGATAAGAGGTGTACCCGTCGCTTGTACAGGGGTACCACCTCTTAAAGTTTACTTAGAGGAATCTTAAGGCTTGGGAGCCGGCATTGTTGCACCTTCCGGAGCCACACGACGGTTGATAAAGAGCATGCCTAACTGATCTGCACCTGCTGCATGGAGCGGTTTCACACCGTAAGCATATTCATAACCAGCATCGAAAGCAATGCGGAGCCCATAACCTGTATAGCTTTCAGGGAAATTGAAGTCACCGGTCTTTTCATCCATTGTGAAGTCACCGAAGCCCCATTCCTTTATATTGTTATAGAAACCTACCGGATCATTGATGTATTCATTATATTGTCCCATCCAGCCGTCATAGCCATAACCTTCACCAGCATCATAAGTCTTGCCGTTGACATCTGTATATTTTCCATCAGTACCCAAAGAAGCCGGAACATAGACAGCAAAGCCACGGAAGAAATAATAAATGCCACGACAACCTTCCGCATACTTTTTGGCAAGATCCCCCATTTCCAACGTTGATCCATTATTGAAAATCAACTCTTCATCCCCCATTTTTATACTATACTTCAGCCAATTAGGAAAGAATCCATCTGCTCCATTATGAATGGTAGGGATATCCGTCTCATATTTAGAAAGAGCCCTCGGGAAGTTCAGCTTTCCTGCCCCCAGTGGTTGAGCTTTTTCTGTACCACCCCACTCTGCTTCGTAGTTACCGACCAATCCGTTTGCTGTGAAATCCACATCAGCCAGTTCATCAACAATAACCACATAAATCTTAGCTTTCACTACGTCGTCAGCAACCACATTCACCAAGAATCCCGGACGCTCTTCATTATCATTGAAACTGGTTCCCGGCCTTGTACTGAATTTCCAAGTACCATCGGATTTTAAACTCTCCTTAAGCATATCCACTTTCTCCTGTGCTTTTCCACCCGGTTGTTTACTACTGCTGGCAACTATGAATTCAACCTTATCAGGAAGTTCTGAGAATAGATTATTGAAATTCAAAGTTCCCAACAGGTCAAGACCGTTTATAGTCATTTCCTTGAAACCGTCGGCTAAATCTCTCGGGGCGTAATCAGCCTTGATGGTAACACCACCTAGATCTTCGGCTACAGCCGAAAAATCATCAGCCACTTTCACATTGAAGTAATTTGAACCGATGACCGTTCCTCTGAACTTCATTTGCAGAGATACAGCATACATCTTTCCAGCTTCCGCTTCACCCAACGCCTTAATGGGAACTACAATGAAACCACCATCCAGACTTACCGCACCATTAACCTTAAATTGCTCGCCATCAGCAGCACGAGTTAACACATGAGACTCAGCAATCGTAAATTCTGCACCTTCTATACTTGTTAGAGCTGGTCTTGGCAGGAATTTTACAATTGCGCCAGTATTGCCAATCTCTACAATGCCATCTATTGTTTCGGGACTATAGATTAAAGAGTTGACAGCAGAACCCAATGGGAGTTTATATTCCGTACCATTTACATTGATGATGGCTTCCGTATCAGTCATTGTAACGGAAATATTACCTCCACCCGGTTTTATCACAATTTTTTGTCCATCACTCAACGACAACGTATAAATACCAGTTTTCTCGTCCAACTTGACTTCTACAATACTTGCACCAGTCTTCAAAGCCTTATCTAAATCAGCTTTCAAATCGCCAATAGCCGTTTCTACCACTGATACTCTTGATTTAAGATCATCAATATCATCATCATTATTACATGATATAAAGGTTCCCGTTGACAGAACCATTGCTCCGCACAGGAGCACTTTGATAAATTGCTTATTCATAATAATTAAATAGAAGTTATTAAATAAATATAGAATTTGATTGTTTCCAGAATATTCTTTCAGTATTCAACTGAAATGACCTCTTATAGATTTCCGGTGGAAGTCTATACCTACCTTTCATTTGATTAAGTAACTTGTGTCTTTCCATAATTAATAATTTATTAAATTTAAAAATTAACTTCAGCGATTATTCCTCATCACATTTAAGAGGATTACATCAGGTGAAGGGCACTTTACGCATAGTTGTGCATTTTTCATAATTATTAAACTCGAGTTTTAAAATTCTATGAGGCAAAAGTATGCCTATACCGTTAATATTCTCCTTAAAAAGACATTAATAGAAGAGGCTTTTTTATCAAAAAAGAAGGGTTCAACAGCTTTTTAACGCTTCCACATTAAAAAAGGATATATAAATAGATTAATTGAAAAAAAATGTAGCTTGCAAACTCGTATTCGTCAATTACGAATACGAGTTTGCAAGCTACAATACACAATTTTATCCGATATGGATAGCCCTTTTATGAATTAAAAGTCACCAGCTCCTACACCATTTTCATTAAAAGCAATGATAGAAAAATAATATTCTGAATCCCTATTGAAATAGCGGGCCTCGTATTGATTGTCGTAAACCACCATTGAATGGGTAAGTTTTTCTTTCTGTGTTCCCCAACGTAAAATGTATCCTGTTACATTTTCTTGAGAATCCCATACAAAACGGTAGATACGTTTGTCATTCTCATCACGCGTAGCTTGGAAACTTGTTACGGCAACGGGTACTTTACTATCACCTTGTCCGAAGATACGCAAATCAAATAAGGAGAAAGAGCCTTCCATATCTTTTGAATTGCAGATTTTCAGGTATTGCATTTTCGCTGGTGTAGCCAGAGTATGTAATTTGTGAGGAGCATCTTGCTGATTCTTTTCTTCATCTACCAGACGAGTCCATTTATTTCCATCTACCGATCCTTCAATATAATATTGATATACCACCGGTCCATGGGGAGCATGGATATTGAAATTATGATCTGCAAAATTAACCTGAATAGCCTTCACATCCATAGGCTCGCCAAGATCAATTTGTAACCATTCACCTTTGTTACCAGTCTGTGCAGCCCACCAGGTCTCGACTTGCTCATCATTAGCCAATTCCGGTTCGTAACCTTCAAGAGAAGAAGATGCAGCTACTTTCTTCTTATACGAAAGTAGGTTCCACCCCATGTTGATATCTTCTTTTTCAAAGTCTACTTTCCTGTCGGGAATACAGTAGGGATAATCTGCAAAAGTAGTAAGCGCATACATACCGTATTTATCAGAAACAACCACCGGGAATAATCCCAAACGACGTTCGAACCAGTGACGAACAGAAATAGTCATGGAAGCTACATGCCAGTAATTTCCATATTTATCCTTGAAGGTATGTCCATGTCCGGCACCACCAATAAAACCACCGGGTTTGAAAGAGAAAGGATTATCTTCTACATACTCGAAAGGTCCTAACGGATTATCGCCTATATAGTTACCATCACCATAAATACGGTATTGAGTACCGGGAGCGGCATACTGCAAGTAATAACGTCCATTATGCTTCAGCACACACGGACCTTCATTCCAGCCTTGGCGCGGTTCTTCATTATTCTTACCGGGAACTTCCCAACCATATTTATCACAATTATGATGTATCAAAGCTTTAGGTTCACCGATAGCACGGAAACCATCTTTGGGATCCACTTCTACACCTACAATCGGATCGACATCCGAACATCCCCAATAAAGATAAACTCTTCCATCATCATCCTTAAAGAATGCCGGATCATGCTGACGATAAGTCAACTTTGTATCCACTTCTTCCCAAGCATCTTTTTCCGGATGAGCATTCTTATAAATTCGGGTATTTCCACTGGAAGCGGTAAAGTAAAGTGTATCACCATAAACAAGGATTGTAGGCGCATAATCCTCCATAGTCGGAATAGTTGTACAAGGAATATATTCCCACTTTGCCAAGTCTTCAGAGCGCCAGTAACCACCGGACTTGGAAGCAAACATATAATAATATCCTTTGAAATATTCCAGTACCGGATCGGCAGCTTCACGCCGTGACTCTTCATTCGGTTGGAAACGATAATTCAAATCAATAGGATTTGTCACAATCCGATCACTATTAACCGTAGTCCGTTGCTCCGAAGCACAACTGGCCAACAAGCCTGACAGCAAGGCTATACTAACTAATTCCGCAATGCTTTTCATGGTAGTTTTATATTAAGTTTCTTTCCTTTATACTCCACATTCACAGTATACGATTCATTATCCAATCCCAATCCTTTCAGATTATCTACAACAACGATACGGAAGTTACGATTTTGCAACATACCATCATAGCTACCCTGACGAGGATGGATAGTTAACTGCCTATCCTTGTCACTCCACGTCATACGGACAGTGGTATATTTACCTTTTTCGTAATTATAGTTATCATCCTCGTCTTCATATAAGGTAAATTCCCCATCGGCACCCGGATAGATGCGAACCTGTAGATCATCCCATGACTTCTCGGTTGCAAACTGAACGGAAGGCCCGGCAGGAATGATGGAACCTGCTTTCACATATAATGGGATGATATCAATGGGAGCTTCACGAATAATCTCCTGCCCGCCCTTTTGCTTTTCACCTGTCCAAAAATCAATCCATTGCGTACCTTCAGGCAGATACAGGGAGCGTCTCTTTACTTCACTTATTACCGGAACTACCAATATGGACTTTCCAAACATATACTCATCGCCTATATCTGTAACCTTTTTATCTTCCGGAAAGTCAGAGAACAAAGCACGCATCAGACTTCCACCATTAGAAGTAACCTCCCATGAGGTTGAATAAATATAAGGTAATAATCGATAGCGAAGATTAATCATTTTCTCTTGCGCATCGAAAGCCCAGTATCCACGTTCACCAAACATAAATATTTCACGGGGAGTGTTTGTGCCATGCGAACGCATCATTCCCGTAAAAGCTGCAAACTGCATCCAACGCACATACAATTCATGGAATGCCGGATCTTTCACACCTTCCGGAAACTTTCTGCCAGAAAAGAAACCACCAATATCAGAATTCCAATAAGGAATACCTGTCAATGAGATATTCAAGGCTGCCGGAATCTGATTACGCAACACATCCCAATCAGAAACAACATCACCGGACCATGCCTGGGCGGCATAACGTTGCTGACCTGCAAAAGCAGAACGAGTCAGAATAAAAACGCGTTTATCGGAAGTCTCCTGTCTTTGATGATCATAAACGCCGCCCACGCTTACAAGTGGGAAAGCATTACGCACTTTACGGAAAGAGCCCAGATAAGTTTGAAAATCCAAGTCTCCTTCTTTCGCCGGACTATGTTCCGGTTCGGTTGCATCCAGCCACCAACCATCCATTCCGATGCTGAACATATTTTTATTCATATATTTCCAATAGATATCTCTCGCTATGGGATCATAAGTATCATATACCTTCACACCATTATCCTGCGGAAAAGTTTCATGTATCATCAACTTGTTCAGAGCTTTCAAATCAGCATAGATTCCGGTAGCGGGTCCAAAAGAAGGCCACACTGAAATAATGGCATGGGCATTCAGATGGTGCACCTCTTCCATCATTTTCTTTGGATCGGGAAATTTCGGATTACGAAATTCTACCGCATTCCAATCTTTATGGTCTTCTCCCCAATAACGCCAATCCTGAATAATGCCATCCAGAGGCACCTTCAGGTCACGATATTTCGCAACAACGCCAACCAGTTCATCCTGGCTGACATATCGCTCTCTTGATTGCCAAAAACCGAATGTCCAAAGTGGAAACATGGGAGCCTGTCCTGTTAATTCACGCAATCCAGCCACTACTTTATCTGCTCCACCGCCATAAACAAAGTAATAATCGCACAAATCACCAACCTCCGAATCAAAAGTCATTCCTTGTGCATTGTCTGTAAAAGTGGTAGGAGAATAGTTATCCCAAAACAACGCATAGCCTTTGATGGAATGGACCAAAGGAATACATATTTCCGTATTCGCCTGTTGCAAGAAAAGAGTTTGATTACGCTGATTCATCTTTCCCTGCTGGTGCTGTCCCAAACCATAAATAACCTCATCACTATCCAACAAGAAAGTTTGGCGAATCCGATATGTAGAATTACCTGCATCATTGAAAGAAGTGAAACCTGTGGAGGAAGGTTTTTCTGCCAACAATTCCTTCCCGTCTTTAGTCGCAAAGCGAACCTGGTTCTGAATGATATCCAGCAAAACGGTCAGTTCGGAAGTAGTAAGTATTACCTGATTATTTGCTTCCTGTATCTTATACTTCACCTTTTTTGGTTGCATCGTAACAGATAACGACTGTTTTTCCGGCGCTTGCCCAAGAGGATACTTCTTCACACGAATAATGGAAGAAGAGAAGCACTCCAGTTCCACACAGGCAGCTTTTGTCTCTACTTTTACTCCATGTGAAGTACGCAATACAGATTGTCCCATTATGGGGACAATCTGTATACACAGGCATATAAATGCTAACAGTTTCTTCATTATATCAAGTTTATATAGACAACACTTTATATTTAGTGGTGAACAGCACATCTCCGTCATTATTCTTATCCACACTGAAAGGTATCAGTTTCTCTTCTCCCGGAGCCAGTTCATAATGCACATTCTCTCCTGTCTTCTTACCTCCAACGTACATTTCTATCTTACCAGTATCCATCAGAGTACCATTGTTCTTAACAGATACCCAGATTGTCTTCTGATTTTTCAGCAAGTTCTCTTCAACTTTGAACAATGACAAACCGAAATCTGCGGCAAATTCATGAGTATATTCAAGCATACCGGACAATCCTTTCTTTGCATCCGCATAACCTACACTATCTTTTATACGGTCTTTTGCCACATACTGAGGGCTAACTCCGCCGACTAATATCTTAAACTCTCCTTTCTCTACTACTCTGTCCATACAATCATTGAGTAATGAGAGTTCATAAGGTGTCAGTTCAAAAGAAACTGTCTTTGACTCACCCGGTTGCAGATGAACACGAGTGAAATCTTTCAGCTCTGTAATACGCGTTTTCACGCTGGCATACATATCAGTTATATACAACTGAACAACTTCGTCTCCGGCACGTTGCCCCACATTCTTCACAGTTGCCTGTATTGCAACATTACCATTATCCTTTTCCTGTATCTTCAAACCGGAATATTCAAAAGAAGTGTAGCTTAAACCATATCCAAAATAATAAAGAGGATAAAATTCCATGTCTGAATACTCATAACGACGACCGGAAGTCTTAAAGTTATAATACAGAGGAAGCTGACCTACATGACGCGGGAACGTCATCGGCAAACGACCGGCTGGATTATAATCACCGAACAGCACATCAGCCGTAGCCGGACCACCTTCTTGTCCCGGTAGCCAGTTAACAAGAATAGCTTTACACAGTTCTGACGCCTTAGACAAGTTGTAAGGACGGCCTGCCTGAAGAATTAAGATTACAGGTTTGCCGGTTGCACAAACGGCTTCCAATAACTCCTGTTGCTTACCCGGTAAAATAAGAGTGGCATAATCATGGTTTTCTCCGGAAGTCTTGTAAACATCTGTCGTTGATTCACTGGTAGAGCAATCTCCCAAAACCAACACTACTACATCCGACTGAGAAGCTGCTTTCACTGCCTTGGGAATATCCGTCCCATTCGAACTTGTAAAATCACAACCTTGTTCATAAACCACCTTTGTCTGCTTACCCACCGCTTGTTTGATACCTGTCAATACAGATTTCAACTGACCGGGTAAGAGTTTGGGAGTATAGTCACCCGGCTGGAGATCATCCGCTCCGGGACCTACTACAGCAATCGTACGCATATCTTTAGCCAAAGGCAATATGTTATCTTTATTTTCCAGCATTACAATAGATTCGCGTGCTGCCTGACGTGCCATTTCTTTATGGCTGTCTGAGTTCCATCCCGGATATATCTTATTCCAGTCCAAAGGTTTATTCGGTGTCTTCTCAAACAGTTCGTTACGGAACATCATACGCAGCATGGTGCGACAAACCTCATCCAGGTTTTCCATATTGATACGTCCGTCTTTTGCAGCTTGTATCACCTCTTTGTCATTGTAAGTATCACCACAATTGGTAGCGATGCCTGCCGCCAGAGCCTGATTAGCGGCTTCTATCTTATCTTTTGCTGTATAATGTTTACGGGCAGTCAGATTACCGATAGCACCGCAGTCACTCACAATAAAGCCGTCAAATCCCCATTCCTCACGCAGAATACTATGCAATAACTCTCTACTTTTAGCAACCGGCACACCTAGATAATCAGAATAAGCCATCATTACAGATTGGCAGTCATAGTTGCGAATCACATGACGGAACGGAACCAGATGCACCTCACGCATTTCACGTTCGGACAAACCGATATCATGGGAATCACGTCCGCCCAAGGGGGCGCCATGCCCACCAAAATGTTTCGGAGTAGTAAACAAGCCTTTAGATTGATATCCTTTAATCCAAGCTCCACCAATTTGTGATACCAGCACAGGGTCTTCACCAAATGTCTCCTCACAACGTCCCCAACGTGCATCCTGTGCCACATCGAGTACCGGAGACCATGCCTGCATAGTACCTGCTGCAAGAGTTTCGTCCCCAACAGCCATAGCAACATCTTCTGTCAGTTTCTTGTTCCAGGTGGCTCCCATTGCCAATGCTTGCGGAAAAATAGTAGCACCGCTACCGTATGAGAACCCATGCACCGCTTCTACTTTTGTAATGGGCGGTACATATAAATGAGGAATCCCCGGGATCCCCCATCCCTCACGAATTAATTCCATCTTGTCTTCCGGAGTCATTACACTCAGCAGACTTTCCACACGTTCTTCCACCGGAAGCGTCGGATCCATATAACGAAGAGATGTTTTCTCTCCTTTTCGGTCTTTCAGCACTTTATCTGCCAAAAGCACCGCTACCTCTTTCACCGAAAAAGGTTTCACACGGCTATCGCCTTTAAATGCCAGTCGAACGTGAGCACCGTATTTAGGTGAAAACGTGACCTGCATTTCTTTCGCACTACCCTTCACCTGATAGTCCACCGGAACTCCCAGATTCATCGGATCATAAGTAACAAATACACTCATCAGTTGCTTCAGTTCTTCCTTTGATACACCCTGCATCTGAAGGTTAAGTTCACACACATCACCAGGAGTCTGTATGGTAAACATCAGCCACTGGTCCGCCTTCAGATCCTGACCATTCACTTCCCACATCGTTTTCGGATCTTTATCAAAAGCCAGCGAGGCTTTCTCCAGTTTGGTTGATGCCGACACTGATAAGATATCACTTGGCTGTTGAGCCATTATAAAAGAGCAGGACAATATACCTGCAAAAAGAAACAAGTGCTTTTTAAAATTCATACTATCAGATATTAATTTTACTCTGTTTGATGTTGCAAAGTAAACGGTAACCTATTAATAAAACAGTGAAACTATAATTAATGAAACATTAAAATCCGCTTAATGAGGCTCTTTAAGCGAAAAAGAGAAGTCCTCCCCGAAGAATTGTATAATTTAGTAATTGCTTTTCACCGAAAAATATTACTTTTGTCCAAGCTAATACTTCATTAAGGAACTTCAGAATGAAAAAGACACTATCTATATTCTTCCTTTTATCTATATGCTTGAACTCAATAGCCCAGCTTCCTGAATATGGCCTGCATATCCAGTCCTACCCACTTCAGAACTCCGAGTTCACCAGTATGGCATTAGAAGATGGAAAGCCCATAGATACCAAAGGAGAAAAAGTCACCCTGAACTTTAACCTTTGGATCAGACCGGATAATGTATTCGGAACCGTGTTCCGAATTATTACAAATGACAATAAAAATATAGATTTAATGTACAGCGTGGGTGAGAATGACAGGCGTTTCCCCATTCTGGTCACCGGAGATGCCGTACATCCCATCCAAAAAGAAGCAAGACGTGAAACCTGGGTTTCAGTCAGCCTGACTTTTGACCCCAAAGACGGGAATATAACAGTACTTTACGACAGCACACAAATTAATGTCAACTATCCGGCATTAATAGGTGCACAAGAAATACGCATTGCTTTCGGTTATTGTCCTTTCGAAGATTTTGTGTTAGATGATGTAGCTTCCGTTAACCTGAAAGATATCAGTCTGAAACGCGGGAACCAGGAAATCCGTCTATGGAAAATGGCGCGTCATAATGGAGACATTTGTTATGATGAAACATCTCATAAGCCCGCTTCCGGCAAGAATACACAGTGGATTATCGACCAATACATTACTTGGAAGAAAATCTATTCACAACATTTTGCCACCTCTCCTTCCATTGCGTTCGATCCCACTGTCGCCACGTTCTATATAGCCAACGATAATAAGAGACTATACGTTTTTCACGCAGATGAAAAAATGACAGATTCCATACGGGTGAAAGGTGGAGAATTCGTAGCAAACTATCCGAACCAGCTTATCTACATCCCCAAACGCCATCAGTTACTATCCTACAATCTGAATGAAAATCTTTATTCGGCATTCGATTCTAATACCCAGAGTTGGAAAGGAACGCAGGCCCCCGTCGCAGAACATGACTATTGGAACAATACGCTCGTCTACAATCCCTCCAACTCCTCACTAATCAGCTTTGGCGGATATGGACATTATCACTATAACAATAGACTACTAATCAGTTACCCGTATGAAAACACACCGCAACGGTATATCAATCTGACTAATATCCATCCCCGGTATTCCTCCAGTTCCGCTCTTGTGGACAGTACACTTTATATCTTCGGCGGTCGTGGTTGTCCGTCCGGACGCCAGGAATTATCTCCCCGGAATTATTATGATCTTTATTCGGTCAACTTACTCACCCAACAGGTCAACAAACTATGGGAAGCCCCTCAAAATCCGGATGATGGTGACTTCCAACCTGGCGAGAATATGATTTATGACTCGGAAAAAGACTGTTTCTATTTCTTCTGTACACAATTAGGTGGTATCCTGATGAGAATCGATACAAAAACGCCACACTTCGAACCCATGTCATTGCCCATGGGGCTAAAATTCCCTGGACAATATCTATACAGTAATCTATATTATTCCCCAAAACAGAAGAAACTATATCTGGCTGTACACCAGGCCGAAGTCAGCGGAAAAGCAGATATAGACATCTATGAACTGAATTTTCCTCCTATTCCCGTTTCATCATTCAAACAGTCCGAAGTGTCTGAAGCCCAGACTGCCGGTAGCAATAAGCTCTATGTTTGGCTATGCATTATCGGAGGTTTGCTTGCTATCGGAATAGGAACTCTTTATTACAGAAAAAAGCGCACCATACTCGCCCGGAATGAGGAAAGTAAATCTCAGAAGACAAATGTGACCGACAAGGCTCCCAATGCTCTCCAGGGACAAGAGAAGCCGGAAATCAAGATTGATATGCCTATCAACATGTCCGTCCCCACATTTCATAACTATGACTTCTCCAGGAAATGCATTTGTTTCTTTGGTGGTTTCCGTGTCATTGACAAGGAAGGGAATGACATTACATTTTCCTTTACCCCTACCCTCAAATACTTATTGATATTATTGATTCTTTATACGGGAAAAGATTCCAAAGGTATCATTGGAAACAAGTTGATTCAGTTGTTGTGGTATGATAAAACGGAAGAATCCGCTAAAAACAATCGTAATGTATATATGAGTAAGCTTCGCAGTCTGCTGGACAAAGTGGGTGACATCAAGATATTGAATCAGAATGGCTTCTGGAGCATACAATTTGAGAATGGCACCATTTGCGACTACCTGGAGGCTCTCCACTTATACAACAAGAACAATAGTCAGGATCTGGAAAAGCTATTGGAGCTGTTATTGCGCGGTATGATGCTTCCTAACATTGAGACTGATTGGATCGATACATTCAAGAATGATTTCTCCAATGACACCATCGACTTGTTATGCCGATTATTAAAGCAGGAGGATCTTTCGGACACGCTGAAATTGCAGATAGCGGACACCCTATTCCAGCATGACTACATCAATGAGGAAGCCCTCTGCATAAAGTGCCGCATTCTTTGCCAACAGGGAAAGAAAGGACTCGCCAAAACCGTTTACGATGCTTTCTGTAAAGAATATGCAGCTTCATTGGGAACTACATACAAATATTCCCTAATGGAAATCATTGATGAACAGAACAAGAACTAACGTACCGGTTGCTTCATCTCCAACGGTATTTCCTTACGCAACATTTTACCGGCCTGGCCCACCAGCCACAAATAATGATCACTACCAATGCCTTCCTCAATAGGCACAAATGTACTGGCACCTACGGGAACCTTTTTAGCACATTTAAAGATAGCCGTACCTTCATCTATCTCATCAAACATAGCTACATAAAGCATTTCCGCACCTTCCTTCAAAGCTCCGGACAACTGCTTCCAAAGGAACGAACCTTTGTTACGCGGTATCTGCACACTGTTCTCATGCCCCTTCATATTACGCCAGGAGAATCCTGGGAAAGCCAAAGGTACATAATCCACTTTATTCTTTTTCGCCCACTCGATGTCACCTTTAATCAGTTTCTGATAACGAGGATACGAGTCTTCATTATACCGTCCTACAAACCAGGGCATCACAACATCACACCGTTTTATCAACTCATGCAGACGAGGGTCCGATTCGGTATCTCCACTCAATTCGCGCCAGTGTGTAGGCACTCCCAACATCACACTAAAGCCCTGTGCCTTCAAACCATTGATAATCTTTTCGGCTTCATCCAGACCGTAACGGCGGTGATCATTGAAACCTACCCCCCAGACCGTAACCAGCGGTTTTCCATTATGATACAGATAGGAGGGATTCTTGGCATGATCTTTCAGAGAATGACGTTTAGCCACATCGGTAATATCTTTCAATAAAACATCCTCATCACCGGGACGCATACCACTTAAATCATACATGACACAAATGGCACGCTCGTATTTATTGGCGGCTTTCATGGCAGAGTTCAAAACAGTATTGAAATGCTTCAAACCACTCTCACCACGGATTTCCCCGACAAAACGCTGCATAAACACACCATCCAATCCATATTCTTTCATCCATCTGAAATGAGTATCTACCGTAGACTCATCGTGCGAAGAGAAAGTATAAGCGGGCGTTCCGTCTGCAAACTTGAACTCCGTCTTATATAGTTTTTTATACTCCGACACTTCCGGCCAGAAGTCAATCGTACAAGAACCGGGGCGAAAGCCATCGTGTCCGGTATAGTGGTACCACCCCCGATTGGCGCCATCATCAGGGGCATTAAACCACCCCTGATAACCGGCCATCACCAATCCTTTGTACGAATTGTACTGTTTACCTGCAGCCTGCGCCGTAATACCTATTGAAAACAACAAGCATACAATAAACCAATTTAATCTTTTTACCATAACCTATTTCTATTTCTTATTCGTAATATCGATTGTCAGAATGCTCTGTGCAATGTGTACTTTTCTCCCGGTTGTGTCTGTATATCATACTCATAAATCTTATACAAGAGAGGATATTGCGCCCTTAATCCGGCAGCGACCAGCGGTTCCTTAATAGCTCCGCGCTTCATCAACGGATTCGGATTATCCCCCTTCGCTTCCTTAAGACCTGTACCTTCCAACGGCACATACGAACGTATACGCAGATTGCCGCCAATGCGTGAAGTTATAGTAGCCGTAGTCAATTCACCGCCATCCCAATCCATGTCCACTTCAAAAGCACCGCGGGCTACCAGACCTTTTACGCTACCCTTGTTCCAATCCTGAGGCAAGGCGGGCAATAAATGTAAAGCCTCGTCATGACTTTGAAGTAACATCTCGGCTACACCGGCAGTGAAACCGAAGTTTCCATCAATCTGGAAAGGCGGGTGTGCGTCAAACATGTTCGGATAAGTACGTCCGTCAGGATTATCCTTTTCCACCAGTTTCAACATATTCTTGATAATCTTATAAGCATGATCACCGTCGAGCAGACGTGCCCACAGATTGATTTTCCAACCGATAGACCACCCCGTAGCCATGTCACCCCGATAGAGAAGTGAGCGTTTAGCTGCCTGGAAAAGCTGCGGATGCGCATAGGGGGAAATCTGGTTACTGGGATAAAGCCCGTACAAATGAGAAACATGACGATGGTCATTATTCGGATCATCCACATCCGCCAGCCACTCCTGCAACTGGTTATGCTTGCCTATCTGCATAGGCGGCAAACGCTTAATCATGCTTTGCAGACTATCCCGATAGGAGGTATTAGCGGGATACAACAGTTGGGTAGCCGACAGTACGGAAGTCAATGCATCCAGCACAATCTGGGTGTCCATCGTACATCCGGCAGTAATCATTGTACCGGTTCCCGGAGGGCCCTGTTCGGGAGACATAGAAGGCGCACAGACCATCCAGCCATATTTAGGATGTTCCACCAGGAAATCCAGGAAGAAATCGGCTGCCCCCTTCAAAGCCGGATATGCTGTTTTCAGGAATGCCTGATCGCCTGTATAAAGATAATGTTGCCACAGATGTTGGCTCAGCCAAGCACCACCCAACGGCCAGACATACGAAGCACCATCCACAGGTCCGGCCATACGCCACAGATCCGTGTTATGATGTACGGTCCATCCACGGCATTCGTACAAGGTGCGTGCTGTGCCTTGTGCCGACTCTGACAATTCTTTCACCATCTGGAACAGCGGTTCATGCATTTCCGGGAGATTTGTCACTTCTGCCGGCCAATAGTTCATCTCCGTATTGATATTGATGGTGTACTTTCCATCCCACGGAGCCAATAGTTCATGATTCCAGATGCCTTGCAGTCCGGCAGGCTGTCCGCCGGGTTGCGAAGAGGATATAAGCAGGTAACGCCCGAACTGGAACATCAACGCCACCAAACCCAAATCTTTCCTTTCATTGAAATGCTTGATACGGTAAGATGTCTCCTCTTGACTGGAGGGGCCGATGTTCAGAGAGACACGTCCGAAAAGCTTTTGATAGGCTTCTTCATGAGCAGTAAGCGCCTGGGCATAAGGACGCTTCATGGCTTTTGCCAGAAACTCCGTTGCCCGACGGGTTTCATTGGCACTTACATCTTTATAATTGACAAAGTTGGTTGCAGCCGTCACATAAATCACAGCAGCATCTGCACCTTTCACTTCGATGCAATTATTGGTGACATTGACTTTACCCTTCTCCGCCTTTATCTGTGTGCGGGTTTCAAAACGAATAGCTCCAGGAATGCCTTCGTGCGCAGAACCATGTCCGGACAACAGGAGGCTTTTGCCATTCTTCTTTATCTCGTACTCTTTATACGGGGTACTATATCTGGTTGTAAAATTGACTGCACCGGGTTTATCCGCCTCGATACGGATGATCAAAGCATTATCTACCAAAGAAGTGAATATGGTACGGGTATAATTCACTTCGCCTATCTTGTACCGCACGGATGCGACTGCCCGTTCCAAGTCTAAATCTCTGCGATAATTGGAGTAATCGGCATGTCCGTCAAATTCCAGCATCAAACTGCCAATCGTCTGGAAAGGCATGCCATGCTGCCCGGTAAAGAAGTTATCAGCCATAACCTTTTCGGCTTCCTTCTCACGTCCGGCAAAAATAAGTTCCCTGACTTTGGGCAATACACCGAATGCCTTCGGACTATCGTTGCGATGAGGACCACCGCCCCAGACAGTCTCCTCATTCAACTGTATCTGTTCGTTAACCACTCCGCCATAGACCATGGCGCCCAAACGTGAATTACCCAAAGGTAATGCTTCGGTCCATACTTTGGCAGGTTGCTGATACCAGAGTTTTAAGTCATCAGCTTTAGCCATCAAGCAGCAAGCACATACAATGCACAGACCTATCAAACGGTTTTTCATGATTCTTTAAGTTTATGTTTTCCGAATGCAAAGAAAAGTGCGACACATTAATAATATCAATGAAAAGACATTAATATCGACTTAAAATAGAATTAATAAGGATTAATGTCGAAAATAATTCATTTTTTTCGGTTATGAGTTAAATGATAAATAATCTTTTAGACGCGGATGACACGGATAACGCG